>ERZ1463033.47-NODE-47-length-18397-cov-9.784429_pt1 | contig 18397 bp, 19 predicted proteins | sample MGYA00564481_ERZ1463033 | MGnify/ENA primary metagenome ERZ1463033 (study PRJEB39244, sample SAMEA3635150) | Helicobacter pylori | study: EMG produced TPA metagenomics assembly of PRJEB11511 data set (Assembly of a 5300-year-old Helicobacter pylori...
GTTCAAGTTCTGTAGCTAAGGCACCGTCTAAAATAATTAATGGAAAATCTTTTAAAATATTGGTTATTGGATTCATAATAACTCTCCTTCTTTTTATAGATTAATTTTTATTCCGTTTCTTGATATTCTTTATGTTCAAAATCACATTCCATAAAAGGAACTATCTTGGTTTTCTTTATAAACTTATAACCAAAATAGAAAATTGCGAATAATGGAATAGTCATATAGTTTGTAATAAAACTAAACCAATCAAATTTGGGCTCTTGAAATATCCATATGTTTGAGCCAAATATAACAATAGTACAAAGTATCATAGCCATAATTGGGCCGAATGGAAACCACTTAGCTCGATATTTTAAATCTTCAAGTTTTCTTCCTTGTGCAATATATGCTTTTCTAAATCTATAGTGGCATATGGCTATACCTAACCATGCAAAGAAAGCTGTTATACCAGAAATGTTAACTAGTGCATAGTATATTTTACCATCGCCAACGAGAGATGCAAAAAAAGCTGAACAAGCAACAAGAGTTGTAAGGTAAAGTGCATTCATTGGAACACCTCTCTTATTTACCTTACCAAAAAGTTTAGGTGCCTTTCCTTCCTTTGCCATTGAATAAAGCATACGTGATGAAGCATATAATCCCGAATTTCCTGCTGAAAGCACAGCTGTAAGAATAACTGCATTCATGAGGCTTGCAGCAAATGCTAAGCCTGACCTTTCAAACACCATAGTGAAAGGACTAAATGCTATTTGGTCTGTTCCACTTTTTAAAAGGTTTGGATCATTAAAAGGAACTAGGAACCCAATTACTATTATTGCACCAAGATAAAATAAAAGGATACGCCAGAATACCATCTTGATGGCTTTTGGAACATTAACCTGTGGATTTTCACACTCACCTGCAGCAAGGCCTACTAATTCAGTACCAGAGAAAGAAAAGCCTGCGAGTAGAAACACATTTACCATTCCAAATATGCCACCTATGAAGGGGCCCTTATTACCATTAACATCAGATAGTGTAAAGTTAGAGAAACCTGGCGAGTGTCCACCCATTATACCAAATATCATCAGAGTACCTACGATTATGAATGCAATTATTGTAATAACTTTAATGCTGGAAAACCAATATTCACCTTCTCCATAAGCTCTTGCTGATGTAAGATTAAGTACAAATAGAACAACTAAGAATAATACACTCCATAAAGTTGCATTAGTACTCGGAAGCCAGAACTTTATAATTATGGATCCGGCTACTAATTCACAAGCAACGCATGTAGCCCAGCAAAACCAATAGTTCCAACCTAAAGCAAATCCAAATGCAGGATCTACAAACCTTGTAGCATATGTTTCAAAGGAACCTGAAACTGGTAACAATGTTGCCATCTCTCCAAGAGATGTCATTAAAAAATATACTAAAATACCCATAACACAATATGCGACAATTGCGCCACCGGGACCCGCTTTGCTTATTGTGCCGCCACTAAGTAAAAATAGCCCAGTACCAATTGCACCACCAATTGCAATCATATTTAAGTGTCTGGCTTGTAAACTCCTTTTGAGTTCACCATGGTGCTCCACTTCATTATCTGTCTTTATTTCGACTTTTGTGATCATTTGAAACCTCCTTGTTTTAAATGTTTATAAATTCTGAACATTTAACTATACTGATAAGTTTACCATTAATATGTAATCATGCAATGCATATATGCTTAATAGTTTTAAAAATAATAATAATATATGACTCGCAAAGTAGCTTGTCCACTATATTAGCGAATTATGTAAAGAAATTAGGTATAGTTGTCGCAATTTATAGAAATATAGCTAGGTAATAAATATTTATCACCTAGCTATATTGTTTTGTATTATATATAAAAGATTAAAATAATTATATTTTATTTATACTATTGTCTCAATATTAACGAGCTTAGGTTCCGTGCCAGCAGGTGTTGCAGAAACATATATTTTTACTAGTCCAGTTTTAGGTGGTAATGTTACAGTGGTAGACTTAGCTATAAATACATAGTTAACTCCATTTACAATTTGAGTAGCAACTACTATAGGTTCAAAAGTAGAGCCTACGAATCCTTTTAGAGCAATACCAAGTACTTTTTTATTTTCTTTACTAACAGGTTCTTGAATTGTCCATCCTCCACAAATTTTCATCTCATTTTCTCCTTATTATTTTATTTGAATGTACCTAAATAATTATATATCTTTGATAGGTTTTCTATATACAAACAATATATGGATTTTGTTGTTTAAGTGTGATTGGAGAAAATTAAAAATATTTACTTTATAATACAATATTAAACGATATATAAAGTATATTTCAAATCCTTATAAAATCCTTATAATTGCTTGGTATTATAAAACTATAGTAAAGGAAAGGGTGATAAATATGGATTCTTATATTTTGAAAACAGAAAAATTGTGTAAAAAGTTTGGGAAACAACAGGTAGTTAATAATATTTCACTAATGGTTGAAAGAAATTCTATTTATGGGCTACTTGGTCCTAATGGTGCAGGGAAATCAACAACATTAAAAATGATAACAGGGCTTTTACGTCCAACCTCCGGTAATATAATATTCGATGGACATCCATGGGATAGAAAAGATCTAAAAGATATTGGAGCATTGATTGAATCTCCGGCACTCTATGGTAATCTTACTGCGAAGGAAAATCTCAAAGTACACACTAAATTGTTAGATTTGCCTGATTCAGAGGCACATGAGGTACTTGAAATTGTGGATTTAAAGAATACCGGTAAGAAAAGAGCATCACAGTTTTCAATGGGTATGAAACAGCGTTTGGGAATTGCTATTGCGCTTTTAACTCATCCAAAACTTCTAATTTTGGATGAACCCACCAATGGACTTGATCCTATTGGAATACAAGAACTTCGGGAATTGATTCGTTCTTTTCCATCTCAGGGTATTACGGTAATTTTGTCAAGTCATATGCTTTCAGAAGTAGAGCAAGTTGCTCAGCACATTGGTATTATTAGCAATGGTATACTAGGCTATCAGAATGAAATTCATAAAGATGATGATTTAGAAAAACTATTTATGAAAATTGTGAAAGAAAGTAGAAAAGAGGAGGATGCATCTAATGATTAATTATTTGCAATCTGAAAATTTAAAATACAAGCGAACATTCTCTCGAAAGCTCACTGTCATGGCTCCATTATTTTTTATATTATATGCATTACTTACTATGGCAAATATGGGGACTGAAAATAATTATTTTATTATTATGGTTTTTAACTGGTGGCCACTTATATTTATGCCTATTGGTTCTGCACTACTTTGTTCTCTTTCTGATGCTAAGGAAAGAAAAGCTGGAAATTATAGAGGATTACGTTCACATAATGTAAGGAGCATAAGATTGTGGCTTAGTAAAAATGCTATTATCGCCTTTTATATGTTTTTATCATCCATAATTCTCATAGCCGTTGTTTTTCTATATGGGTTTTTAAGATCAGGAAATATGGCTCCATTTTTGAAAATTTGTGAAGCAAGTATGGTAATTTGGATTACATCGGTTGGTTTAATTCCGATTTATTTGTTCCTTGCAACATGGTTAGGCATGGTTGCTTCAATTGGAAGTGCTTTAATTGGACTTTCAGCAGGCGTTATTATGGCTACTGGTCCATCATGGATATTTGTGCCTTGGAGCTGGCCATTGCGTTTAATGTGTCCTATTGTTCATGTACACCCAAGTGGTGTTCCTCTTCAGAATGGGGATATATTAATGAATCCATCTGTGATTCTGATTGGTATTATTGTATCGATTGTATTTTTAATTATAACATCTTTACTCACCTCAATCTGGTTTTCTAAAAGGGAGGTGCGTTAACCTTGAATATATTTAAATGTATCTCTGCTGATTGGATGAAAACAAAGCGGACTGCAATTAGACTTATTTTTACTTCAATACCAATTGCTTATTCTATTTTAATGTTATTATATTTTTCAAACAATAAAATACAATATGTAATGTATGATGGATTTTTTAAGGTGATTTCAGTTTTTCTCCCCCTTTTGGTAAGTTTAATTTCAGGGCTTATTGGTATGCAGGAAGAAGGTGCAGGAAATTTTAGCATAATACTAAGTTCAACTGTTCCAAGAACAACAAGTTATCTTAGCAAACTTTTTCTACTTGAGTTTATGACCACTATTTCCATTTTTCTTTCTACTTTTATGTTTTTACTTGGGATGAAGTTTATCTTGCATATAGAAAACATTCAATATAGTTTGTTTTTTCAAGGTTCATTGTTAATGGTTATTGGTTGTCTATTTTTGTATGTATTTTACCTGTTTTTAAGTTTTGCATTTGGAATGGGAGTTTCAATTGCATTAGGTGGTGCAGGATTTTTAATTGCTGCAATTATGGGCGCAACTGTAGTAGGTGATAAAATATGGAGGTTTATTCCTTGGACATGGTCTGCACGCCTTTCAATCATCCCAGAAAGCCTTATGCCTGGGATACAACTTCCTATAGGATTAGCTCCATCACAAGTTCTTACGTGGCTCTATGGAAGACATCTTCCATTCGTAATCCTAGTCACAATTATGATGATAATTGCTAGCCTTATCTGGTTTAATAGGTGGGAAGGTAGAAAGTCCTATGAATAATAATTTTTCGAAATCTTTGTTTATTTGTTTAAAGGGTGAGAGTATAATGCAGACATCCTAATATAAATTGATTCCTGTTGTAACATTTTTGAATCCTTTGCATAAGCACTTATTCCGCCTATTTTAAACAATCCATCTATTGAACTTGTTGCCGATGAGTACTCTTTTATAAAATTACTATATACAATTGACTTTGCATCATCTACTTTTTCTATAGATTTTTGCACTGGATTTAATATTCTTTCTTCAATTATAGAAGGGTTCTTAAGTAAAGTTGTTACACTAACATTGTTTGAAAAATGATTATCATTATTTGTTTTGTCTGTATTATCTGGTTTAGTGTCATCTAATTTTCCAAAATCAAGTGTTATATTAAGACTTTTAGACAATATAACACTAGTTTTATCATCAGATCCAGTTAGCTTAATTGTCTTATCTCCTAATACATTATTTTCTTCTTTTTGATTCATGAGACTGCCTAGATTATTCAATAATTCCTCTGCTTGTTTTTCAATTTTTGACTTATCATTTTCACTCAGATCAGAACTTGTATATTGCTTTGACAGTTCTTTGAGTTGGTTGCCTATATCTTTTATATTGTCTAATCCTACCTCTTTTTCTTGTAAAGTTGACATTCCAATTTCTATTTGTTGTTCTGAATTTTGACTAAGTGCCAATTGAGTATTCATATTCCTTATTTTCTGTTTCATAATTTCTTCGGAACTTGAATTTTTGGTATTGCTAATAATATTTTTGTTACTTACTACCTTTTTAAGTTGTTGGTTACTAATATTATTTATATATGGATTTTTTATATTCCCAATAATCATTTTATGTTTTCTCCCTTCAAATAAGATTTAAAAAAATAAATCATATTATAGTTATCGAGATTAAAAGATAAAAAGTTAGTTTTTGAGAAAGAAATGTTTAAATGAAATACCTTATAATTGAAATTATGATATAATATAGTATAAAAATAAACTACAATGTAGAAATATGATAGGCTATATATTAATATAAATAAATTATTCATATAAAAAGGAGATTAGAAAATGTCAGAAAAAATATTAAATCAAACTATTTGTTTAAAACAATACATATCAGAAAGGGAGTATAAAGAAATAAATCAACTAGAAGTACTTTGTAGTTTGAAAGACAAAAGCAATTTAAAATTAGAATTAGATTATAAAGTAAGTGTAACCAAAAATGATTATATTGGTTTAAAGGAAATTAATGAATATCTATATTATGTAGAAGATGTTTTAGTGGCCTACCTTGGTATTTCGAGCTTTGGAGGCAATAATGGTGAAATTAATGGTATGACTCATCCAGACTTTCGTAGAAAAGGCTTATTTGCAAAGCTTTTCAAACTTGCAACAGAGGAGTGCCAGAAAAGAAACTTTAATAATATATTTTTATTATCAGATAGTAAATCGAGATCAGGGACCTTTTTTATAAAGGCTGTATGTGGGAAATATGATTTTTCAGAGTATAGAATGAAGTTACTTAACAAAACTATTTTAGAAAACATAAATTCAATCAATTTAAGAAAAGCTGAGGAAGCAGACAAAAGGGAAATAGCTAAACAAAATGCAATATTTTTCTATGGTTCAGAAGAGGGTGAAAGTTTTCCAGAGGAAGAGGAAATCATAAATATGACAACATATATGATTGAATTAAATAAGGCCATTATAGGTAAAATTAGGATAGAACATAGCGATAATTCTGCATTTATATGTGGTTTTGGAATATTGCCAAATTTTAGAGGTAAAGGTTATGGGAAACAGGCTTTAAAAGAAGTTTTGCGTATAATTAATGAAGAAAACATAAATGATGTAGAATTGGATGTGGAATCTAAAAATAACAATGCACTTAATTTATACAAAGTTTGTGGTTTTGAAGAAATGTCTGTAATGAATTATTATAGGGTTAATATATAATAGTTTCAGATATTTTATAAATGAGGTTTCAAAGGAAAAATATATAAGTATTATAAAGAACTTAGTATTAAAGGGTGCTGAGGGAGTAGTTCTAGGGTGTACAGAAATACCTTTATTGATAAAGCAAGAAGATGTTAATATACCAGTTTTTGATACAACAACAATACATGCTATCTCTGCGGTTGAATTTGCTTTAGATAAATAGGCTACAAATTATTGTGATGTTAGTATCCATTACTAAAATTTAACGACATAACAATATTAATATCATATTCAATTATAGAAAGGATGATCTTTATGAAGGTGATTGGAATAAATGGTAGTGCCCGTAAAAATGGGAATACTGCAATATTAATTCAAACAGTGTTTAATGAATTGGAAAAGCAAGATATAGAAACAGAATTGATACAACTATTTGATAAAGAAATTAAAAGTTGTAAGGGCTGTTTTGCTTGTAAAGGGATTAGAGAATGTATTATTAGAGATGATGCTTTTAATGAATGCTTTCATAAAATGATTGAGGCAGACGGAATTATACTCGGTTCACCAGTTTACTCAGCAGATATAACATCTAAGATGAAAGCTTTTGTTGAACGTTCAGGGGTTATTATTTCAACTAATCCTAAACTGCTTAAATATAAAGTTTGTGCCTCTGTTGTGGCACTTCGGCGCGGTGGTGGAATGACTGCTGTAGATACTTTAAATCATTTTTTATTAAACAAAGAAGTTTTATTGGTAGGTTCTACTTATTGGAATATGGTTTATGGGAAAGAGGTTGGTGATGTTTTAAATGATGAGGAAGGTATGGAAAACATGAGAAATTTAGGCCGAAATATGGCATGGGTATTAAAAAAAATATATTGAACAGGCTCTAGCAAAACTGCTAGAACCTTTGACTTTGGCGAAGAAAATGGTATTTGAACTCGTGGCAGGTGACTCTTGCAAAAGATTGTATAAGAGAAGATCTTAATCTCCTTTTATCTTTATCATAACATTCATACTGAATTTATTCTTTTCTAGTACTATGTCCATAATTCCATCATATTTTTTAATAGCCATTTTTATATTAGAAATTCCAATACCATGATTACATTTATCCAGTTTAGTACTAGTAATTTGGTTTTCATTATATTGAAGTTTACCTGTAGTAGTATTTGAAACTTCAATAATCAAGTACATACCTCTAATATAAGATTTAACCGCAATTACTTTATCAATATTATTATCTGTAATTTTTCTGCAAGCCTCTATTGCATTATCTAAAGAGTTACCTAAAATCACACATAAATCTATAGGTTGAAACAAGCTTTCCGTAGGGAGTATAAAATCACATATAAATTCTATTCCTTCCCCTTGTGCAATATTGTATTTTTCATTTATTATTGCATCAGATATAGAATTGCCTGTCTTGATTTTAAAATCTAATTTACTTACAGTATTCCCTATATTACTCAGATACTTTTTTATTTCTTCCATATTGTTGTCTTCAGTCAAAAATTTTAAACAAGCAAGATGATTGTTTAAATCATGGATTATACTGCTTATGCCACTATAAAATTGTGCTATGTTTTTGCTATGCTCTAACTGTAGCTTAAATTGTTGTTCCATAATCATATTTCTTTGTTTTTCATCTTCTCCTTCTAGCATTTTTTTAAAGGTATAAGCAGTAATTACTATAGAAAATAGCAATGCAAAGCTTACAAAAGGCAATGCATAATAAATTTTAGGAAATAGGTAAGGCAAATAATATTGTTTATCTCCAATTTTAATAGTTTGAATCATAAAAAAAATAATTGCTAAGCTATAACTTGCTAAGCAGGGAATAAGTAAGTATAAACTTTGATATATATTTATTGACTTTTCTTTTAGATTTAAGAACTTACAAATATTTTTTAAAAATAGAAAGAGCACTATATAGCGTATGCTATCAGTGACCACATTTTTTGTGAAATAGAGTATCACATTTTCACGAAATAATATATTCAGATTACTTACCATAGGAATCAATCCGAAATCAAAAGTTAAGAAACTTAAGCTAATTAGTAATAGTATAGTATCCTTTACAAGAACAGCATAAAGCTTTATGAAAAAATCACCATTACATAAAATATAAATAATAATAAACCAAACTACATTATATATAAGTATTCCCCATATTAATCCCTGTAGTTTCATACTAAAAAAATTTATTACCGTTATAAATGCAAAACCCAAGATAAATTTCCAAGCTTTATTTTTAAATCCTAAAAAATTCTTATAAAAGTAGTATTCAACTACATATTGCAAAGGTAGGACGCAGTATATAGATAAAAGATTAGCTATTTGAAATATTTGCTGCTTTTCCATGGTTACTGCTCCTCATTTTTTAAATAGTACATAAATTTCCTGGAGAAATCAGCTGATTTATATTTTGACAAATAAATTTTTTCACAGTTTCTTAAAGTAATGGAGTTGCTATCAAAGCTTTGAACATATTTTAAATTCACAATATAACTCTTATGACATCTAAAAAAATCGCACCCTTGCAGTTCATGTTCCATGTTAGATATTTTATAATAATATTCAATTACATTATAGGTGGTATGAACCTTTAATTTTCTTTGTTCTGATTCTATGTACAGTATATCTTTAATAAAAATCTTATTTAGATTACCCATAATTCTTGTAATAATAAATTTATCATTCTTCTCAAACTGTGTTAAAGCAGAACGTAAAATTTCTTTGAACTTTTCTTCTTGAACTGGTTTTAAAATATAATGAAAAGCTTTTACGTCAAATGCCTCAAATACATAGCCTTTAAAACCTGTTATAAATATAATGACTGAAATTTCATTTATAAACCTAATTTTTTTAGCGACTTCTATTCCAGTAAGCCCATTCATTTGGATATCTAAAAAGTACATATCAAATTTTTTTATACTAAGCAGTAATTCTTCTCCGCTACTAAATTCAGATATGTCATATTGCTCTTTATTTAGATTTCTTTCAAGCATTTTCACCAAGTCTTGTCTTTGATTTTGATCATCTTCACAAACAGCTATTTTCAACATAGAAACACCTCAGCTTTTATTATAACATGAATTATTTTTAAGCTGTAGCGTCTACATTTTGGCCATCATGAGTGGCATTCTCAGGCATATTATCATTATAATACTGAATATTTTTAACAATTTGTTGTTGATGTGGTGATAATTTATCTTCACCTTTTATATTAACAGTGCTTTTATTTTGTTTATTTTTATCAATTACCTCATTAAAAGTGGTTTTTTCTCTAATATCCTTAAGGCCATTGTTTATGGTATTTAATTTATTCCCAATGTTTTCAGCAATATTGACCATTTGATCCGCTAATTTTGCAACTCGTTTTTTTTTGGCAATGGGGTTTAGTCCTCTCCCTATATCTAGCTTTATTTCACTTTCCAAAACCTTTGTTTCTCCTGTCATAGACTTTTTTTCAGAAGATAGAACTTGAATTTTTGCTAGATTCCCTGAAAGGTTTAATAGGCTTTCCATCTGATCACAAACAACATCTGTTTTCGTATTATTAGAAGAATTAGTCTTTAATTTTTCTTTTTTCTTTTTAGTTTCCTTACTTTTTTCATGGGTATCAAGAAGCTTGCGCTGATCTTCCATCTGAATTTTACTTATTTGTGCATCAATGTTTTTAATTTGACTATCGATATTTTCCAATTTATCTTTTATTGAAGATATGCTCTCACCACTTTTTAAAGCTCTATCTACAAGATCATTTTTACTGTCTGTTAAATTTTGTTTTTGCTTCATTAGTTGGTCCAATATTTTATTTTTATTAGTTCCTACCAAAGATGAATTCCTATTTTTCTTTATATTATTTGATTTTTCAGTTTTCGCTATATTATCCTTAGAAGCAGGACTTGTATTTAATGAACTAGAAATATTCATATGTAATCCTCCCTATACTATATTTTTAGGATGTATTATATGAAATAATTATTTAGATAATAACATAAATAATCCCGTCAATGATTGTATCGTAATAAATCCTATATAGTTTATTATATTGTATTAACAGGTGCTTAAAATGTAATGAATAGATTTTATATCACCTGTTTCATATGCGAATAAAACGATATATAATTAAATTGAGATTAAAAAAACTGTATTAGGAGGAGAAATATGAAAATACAATTATTGGGGAACTGTACAATATTATTATCAAGTAAAAATTCACAAATATTGTTCGACCCATATTTTAATAATTTTGGGAATCTATTATATAAAAGAACTACTAATGTTTCCAATTATTATAAAGATATTAAGCATCTAGATGCAATTCTACTTAGTCATGATCATTTTGATCATATGGATATTAAGTTTTTGAGCAAATTTAAAGATAAATGTAGTATATATGCTCCGAAGTGGTCATTAAAACCACTAATATTTAGGAGTAAGCCAGTTTGGATAGGTGATAAATTTGTTGTTGGCGATTTTTCAATAACTGTTGTACGGGCTAATCACATATGTCCAGCGGTTGGATATATCATTAAGTCAGAGGATTTAACATTATATTTTGCTGGTGATACTTATTATGGAAAATTTATGAAAGATATATCTGAAAAGTATACAATTAATATTGCAATGTTACCTATAACACATTATCTTCCGCCAATGACTATGGGAGAAAGAGGTGCATTATTATGTTTAAGGGAGTTAAATCCAAGATTTTTAATACCAATGCATCAAGACATTAGTCAAAGATTTCAATTCACTAATTCTACAATAGCCATAAACGAGTTAAAAGATAAAATTAGGTCAAAAAAATTATCGACTAAGTTAATTCATTTAAACAATGGAGAAGTTTTCGATATAAACAGTAATGAAATTAAAATAGAAAATTAAAAAGCTATTTCAACCTTGAAAAGATTGGAATAGCTTTTTAATATAACGAAACCACCTGACTTACTGATGGATTGATTTATATATATAGTGAGAATGTTTCAGGCTGAGCCGTAAAAGAAGAAATAGTAGCTGTTCCTTTTGTGAAGTATAAAACTGCAAAAATTCCATCATCAATGTTATACATAGTTTTTAGAGAGGGAACAGCTTGAAGTGCCAATTCTTTTACTTCGCGTCTGTCATCATTTGCAACTTCTCCAGTAACACGGATCCATTGTCCTTTTTTATTCATACCAGACATCTCAACTTTAGGATTTTCTAACATTTGTTTAAAACATTTTTTTGTATTGTTTGTGACAATGTATAATTTTCCTTCATATTCAAAGACAGCACCAAATGGTCTGACTCTTGGTTGGTCACCTTCAGTAGTTGCTAAGTAAAAAATACCACTCTCTTGTAAAAATTCTAATGCTTTATTCATAATTATTGCTCCTCTCGTATATGTGTGTTAAGATTGATTTCACACTAATAATACCATGTATATCTAAAACAACAAGTACGATCTTTTGATGATGTAAGTATATAATAGATACTAAGGAGGAAACTATGATGGAGAGTAAAAATAGTCTTTTTGGGAAATGCCCATATTTTACAGCGCAAAAAATATTTTCTGGAAAATGGTCAATATTGATTTTGTATCATTTGAGTGATGGAGCATTACGGTATGGCGAGTTACAAAGAGGAATAGGTGATATAACACAGGCTACATTAACAAAGCAATTAAGAATGTTAGAAGATTATGGATTGATTAGCCGATATGTTTATTCTGAAATTCCACCAAGGGTGGAGTATTCACTAACTGATTTAGGAAAAGCGTTTGATCCAGTATTAGAACAGTTTAGAATTTGGGGAGATAAATATATTGAATCTCTTAAAAATGAATAAGGTAGATTAAGGCTATAGAAAAGCAATAAAACATGCTATTAGTATATAATATAACATATTTATGATGTAATTGACAGTTAATGAGTGATATGCTATTCTTTTACCAAGTATGTAAAAGGGTGGGTGAGCACATTGAGTAAAATTAATGCTCTAATTAAATATGAAATTACTAATTTTAAAAGAGGAAAACTTATATGGGTTATTGCTGCTTTATATGCTTTTGGTATTCAGCAAACAATAAGTAGCATGAACTCAGGAGATGGTATATTTTTATCAGTAGTTGGGTTAATTAAATTTTCTTGGCTACCATTAAATTTGATAATGGTGCCTATTTTGATATTGTGCATGAAAATTGGACAAAGTCACAATGATATTTTTGAAATCATGGATATTTCTCATAAAAAAATAATGTTAAGCAAGATTCTAACGTTGTCAATAATTGAGGGGTTTCTTTTGATTTTAAATATAATAATATTTGTGGCATTTGGGGTTATTTGTAATGTTTCTATAGGGTATCTTTTATATCAAAGCATAGGTTATATTATTAATACTATAGTTTTCTTAGTGGTATGCACTTGTGTTGGGCTATTTATAGGACAAACTATTAGCAAGTATCTGGGTGAGGTAATAGGGTTTATATCCGTAATTTTAGTATTTTTAATATTATGTAATTTTTATAAAACATCAAATATTATAGTTCCTCTCATTGATATAAGAACATTTCCAGGTGTTTTTGATGTTATAAGTTATGATAAGAGTTATTTATACCATAATATCTTATGGCTAATGATTTCATTTAGTCTCTTAATATTACCTTATGCTTACCAATACAGAAAAAAGGAAAATATAAAAAACACTTTATTTCAGATAGGTGTTTTAGGTTTAATTGCTATTTCCTGTATATGTTTGGGTAGGAGTATATATTTAATGAGGTCTAGTTATTATGATATAACATCAAGAAATGAAGATATATCGGCTAAATATAGTGATAATACACATGAAACTTTCTTTGGTGAAAGGAAATGTGGCTATTATATTGATAAATATAATATGAATCTCGATATTAGTAATAAATTAAAGAATGATTGTGAAATGGAGATAAAAGTTAATGGATCTAGAGTTAATTCTTTAGAATTAGGATTATATGAAAAATTAGATATATCCAAAATAGAAGTTCAGGGAAAAAAATTGAAATTTAAAAGGACTAACCACAGCTTTATAGTAACGCTTCCAAGAGAATATATAAATAATGAAATAATAAACATGAAAGTATCTTATGAAGGAGAAATAAACACAAGTTGGTTACAAGGGCAAAAGTTCTTTTATGTGAGGAATAATTCGCTTTTTTTGGCTGATGTTTTTGAATGGTATCCGAAATTAAATGATGACATAGATAAAGAATATAATATAAATATAAAGTATGCTGGAAAAAACAAAATATATTCTAACCTAAATGAAAAAAGCAAAGCAAATCAATATGAATTTCAAGGGAAAGATAGGGATGTTGTTTTAATAAGTGGTAATATATCAGATAGAACGTATAAAGGATATTTATTTATTGGTAATGAAGAATATATTAATAACAACAGTAAATGTAATGATTTAATTGATTATCTTAAAACAAAAAACAACCCAATAAATAAGATTTTACTAGCACCATTTATTCCAGAAGCTAAAATGGATAAGCCTTATGAAAAAATGTTTTTATATTCAGTAGACTGATAGAGTGAGGAGTAGTGGAAATGAATACTTTAAATGTAAGTAATTTAAATTATAAATATGGAAATGTAGAGGTACTAAGAGACATTTCTTTTGAAGTGAAAGAGGGTCTAGTGGGAATACTAGGACCTAATGGCGCAGGGAAAACTACAACACTTAAGCTTTTAACAACACTATTTGGTATTCAGGGTGGAGATATTTTTTTAAATGATTTAAATTATAAAAAAGATTTAAAAGAAGTAAGAAAAACTATAGGGTATCTACCACAGGATTTTTCTACCTATGAAAATTTAAAAGGCCGAGAGTTTTTAGAAATAATAGGTAGTTTAAAACTTGATTGGAATAAAAAGAACATAAAAAAACATCTTGATGAAATTATAGATAAGTTAGATATGAATGAGTATATAGATAGGAAGATTAAAGAATATTCAGGTGGAATGAAACAAAAATTAGGGTTTGCACAGGTGCTCATTGGTGACCCTAACTTAATCATAGTAGATGAACCTACTGTGGGGCTTGATCCTGAGCAAAGAAATATTATTAGAGAACTATTTCCAGTTATAAGTAAAAATAGAATAGTATTAGTTACAACTCATATAGTTGAAGATATTGAATACTATTGCAATTACTTACTAGTAATAAAAGCGGGTGAATTAATTTATAAGGGGACAAAAGAAAATTTTATAAATGAAGTAAGTGAATTGTTATGGGAAAGTGATGTAGATGTTGATACACTTAATAAAATAAATGCTTCTGGTAATATTCTTACAACATTAAATTCTTCGAATTTCTCACACATAAAATATATAAGTGAGGAGCCTTTAACACCTGATTCTGTGAAAGTTAAGGTAAATCTACAGGATGCTTATATAATACATAGTAGGCTAAAAGGAAATGGAGTAAAAAAATGATTAAATTCTATTTAAGGTTTCAAAATAATATGCTAACTAAGAATTTACTGTATATAATAACTTACCTTGTGCTATTTTTTAATATAATTATAAGAATAATGCCAGATAAATTTATTCCTTTATCCAATGGGCCTGCAGGGGTTGGAAATATAATTCCACAAAAACTATATGTTTATTGTGATGTATATCTTCTAATGTTATTTATAATACTGATATTTTTCTTTTTAGGTTCAGATTTTAATAACAGCATGGAAGAAATAGCTTTAGTAGTTGGTGGAAGTAGACCTAACAAATTTATGATAAGGAAGTTGTGTTCAATATTAATAATGTATGCAATTTTGTATCTTATTTCCTTCTTCAATATTTACTTTTTATATAAAGGAATGATTAGGGCAAATGAAACACTACCTCCAATAAATGAAATACTTCTATATTCAATCACCACTAACATTTTTGTTATATCATTAAGTATATTTATATTGCTTATCTCAAGAGACATAGCAGTAAGTACATGTTTAATTACTGCTTATTATTTAATTGAAGAGGGTTTATGGAGATGTAAGATTACTCAAACAAACGGGATATTAGGACATATATATTCTTACTATGATTATGGAAAAGGTGAAATTTTAAAAGTTAAATTAATATATATGCTTATCTCAATAATTTTATTGCTTTTATCTTATAAGATTTCTCAAAGGAAAATAAATTTTAAAATTCATCATTCATAGTTTTCATGTAGTTTTTAAATTAAGGTGGGTGGCCTTATAACATCTAGTTGGTGGAACTTATATATATTTATAAAAAATAAAAAGCTAACACCTATGGTAGGTATTAGCTTTTTATTTTATTTATTATATTCATTTAAAGGGGTTTCTTTTGAAAAAGAAACTTCTTTTATAATGCTATATAGTAATCCTAAGAGAGCACCAACTAAAGCTGGTATTACCCAAACAAGACCTTGTTTTGCTAAAGGCATAGAACTTAAGAATGATATTTTAAGTCCAACTTGATTTAATGAATCAGATATACTAAAAATAGCGGTAATTAGCATACTGAAAGAATATACTGCATTATAACCTTTAAATAGATTATGGGCGAAGGCTAGTACAATAAGTACTATTGCCATAGGATATATAGCTGATAAAACAGGTACAGATATCTTTAATATGTTAGTTAAGCCTACATTTGCAAATAGCATACTAGATAGTGTTATTGTAGTAACCCAAACTTTATAACTAACCTTTGGAATTATCCTTGAGAAATATTCACTACATGAGGTTATAAGACCAACGCAGGTTGTAAGGCAAGCTAATCCAAAAGTTAATCCAAGTATTATTAGGCCATTTGTATTAAAAAGATAAGAAACTACCTTTGTTAATGTTTGTGCTCCATTTGTTGTATTGCCAAATTTAGTTTGAGCAGCAGCGCCTAGGCAGGAAAGCATTAAATATATTACAGTTAAAACAAGACCAGCTATAAGTCCAGCTTTTATTGTATAAGAGCTTAAAGCTTTTTTATCTGTAATGCCTTGTTTCTTTAAAACTAATGCAACAACTATCCCGAAATTAAGTGCAGCGATGGCATCCATAGTCATGTATCCATCCAAAAATCCTTTTAAAACAGGGAAGTTAGCATAATCTCCAATTGGGGCACTAAAACTACCAAGAGGGTTAACTAAACTACCTATGAATATTATAAATATTAGTATTAAGATAGCAGGGGTTAGTATCTTTCCAAAACGATCTACTAATTTATTAGGATTCATACTTAGCCAAAATGATAAACCAAAGAAGCACACTGTATATAAAAAAAGAGGTAAAGCTCCACCAGTAACTGATGTAGGTAAAAATGGTGCTATGCTAGTTTCAAAAGATAAACTAGCGGCACGAGGTATGCCTAAAAATGGTCCTATGGATAAATAGATTAATAATGTGAAAATAAGTGCGAAGGGTTTATTAATTCTACTAGCTAAATTCTGAAGACCGTCAGCTTTTGCAACAACAGCTACAGCAAGAATTGGTAGACCTACTGCCGAGGCAAGGAAGCCGGATAGCGAAAGTAGAAGATTTGTACCAGACATTTGTCCGAGGACTGGAGGGAAGATTAAGTTTCCAGCTCCAAAAAACATTGAAAATAACATTAAACTAACTAGCAGTAAATTTTTTCTTGATAATTTATTCATAGTAATTCCTCCAATAATATTATTTTTTCTAAGATTGAATATTATATCGCTAATGTCACTGTCCACTAAACCACCCCCTTATAAAATAAAAAAAGCCCGTCCCTATAAAAGGGACGAGCGAATATGCACGTGTTACCACCCAAAATCTATTAAAATTATAATGTCTAACTTTAATAGCACTTAGCAAGATACCAATCGATATCTGTTCCTTTTAATGGTGGACGACCATTAAACCTTATTATATTTCAGGTTTACTTCTCAGAGATGATTTTCAATTATAGACTGAACGTTGACTCTCACCAAATGTCAACTCTCTTTAGAACAGATACTAAAACGTACTCTTTCTCGTCATCAAATTTGTTATTTATGTTGTAATGAAATATACCATATTATAAATAATTTGTCAATAAACAATTAATTTATTTATTATTTTTCTCAAATATAACCTTACCTGCACAAACATTAGATTGACCAAACCACATACATTTTGCACATTTTAAACATTTTCCGGTATCTTTTCCTTCTTTGGCATCATTTGCCCAATTAGGGTTTATAAGAAAGCCTCTAGCAATATCTACAATGTCTACATTTGTATCAGTTAATATTTGCTCTGCAATTTCAGCTGAATTAATCCCATCAACCGCAAATACTGGAATTGAAACTACTTCTTTAATTTTCTCGGCTGCATAAACAGCATTAGAGTATTTATATTCTTCATTTACGTGCATTTCCTGTTCGCTCATAAATCCATAAGAAATGTCAAGGAAATCTATTCCACCTTTTTCTAATATTTTAGCGTAATGTATTCCATCTTCTATTAGTGGTTCAAATCCTCCCAAACGAATTCCGACAACAAATTCTTTCGGTGTTGTTTTTCTAATTTCATCTAGTATTTCTATCACAAATTTTTCAGGGTTAGTGCCATATTTATCAGTTCGCTTATTTACTTTTTTATCTAGAAATTGGCTTATTAAATATGCATGACATCCATGAAGTTCAATACCATCATATCCTGCTTTGTAAGCTCTTCCTGCAGCTTTTACAAAATCATTTTGTATAGATTTTATATCTTCACTAGTCATAACGCGTCCAACAACTATATTTCCTGCATAATTTTTATATTCATATTGACTTGGACACATTGGGTCGTTTGATATTCCAACAACTCCTGCATGATGAATTTG
>ERZ1463033.48-NODE-48-length-18376-cov-9.456198_pt1 | contig 18376 bp, 17 predicted proteins | sample MGYA00564481_ERZ1463033 | MGnify/ENA primary metagenome ERZ1463033 (study PRJEB39244, sample SAMEA3635150) | Helicobacter pylori | study: EMG produced TPA metagenomics assembly of PRJEB11511 data set (Assembly of a 5300-year-old Helicobacter pylori...
GAGATTACTATTGTGACTGGAGTTCAGACGTGTGCTCTTCCGATCTAACACCGCCTAAGTAAACTTGCTTATGCCAATGAAAACGTTATATATATTGTTGGCATGATTTTTGCTCTATATAAGTTTATAGTTGAGTAAAATATTTAAAGCAACTAAATTTTACGAATGAGGTGGTCTTATGAAAGTGGTAAATAATAAAGTACCGGAGAAGACAACTACCCAGAGAGTTACAAATGCGCAGGAATTAGATATACGAATGGCGCAGGTTAGAGCAGCACAAAAGAAGTATTCAACATTCACACAAAAACAAGTAGATCAAATATTTAAAGCAGCAGCTATAGCAGCAAATGACCAAAGAATTCCACTAGCCAAAATAGCTGTTGAAGAAACAGGAATGGGACTTGTAGAAGATAAAGTTATAAAAAATCATTTTGCTTCTGAATATATATATAATTGTTATAAAGATTCACAAACTGTTGGAGTTTTCGAAAATGATGAAGCAGGTGGTATATCTAAAATTTATGAACCAATTGGAGTACTAGCTGCAGTTGTACCAACTACAAATCCAACATCTACAGGAATATTCAAAGCTCTTATAGCTTTAAAAACACGAAATGGAATCGTTTTCTCTCCACATCCAGGAGCTAAAAAATGTACCATTGCAGCAATTAAAGTAGTAAGAGATGCAGCAGTAGCAGCAGGTGCACCAAAAGATATAATTGCATGGGTAGATGAGCCTTCCATAGAACTTTCAGGGCTTGTTATGAAATCAGCAGATTTAATACTTGCAACAGGTGGGCCAGGAATGGTTCAAGCTGCTTATTCATCAGGAAAACCAGCTGTTGGCGTTGGTTCAGGAAATACACCAGCAATTATTGATGACACAGCTGATATTAAAATGGCTGTAAGTTCAATTTTACTTTCTAAGAACTTTGATTATGGAACAATATGCGCGTCTGAGCAGACTGTAATCGTTATGGAGAGTATTTATGATGAAGTTAGAAAAGAATTTATTAAAAGAGGAGCTTATTTCCTTACATCAGACGAAACAGAAAAAATAAGAAAAGTAATATTAGTTGATGGTAGATTAAATCCGAAGCAGGTAGGTAGATCGGCTTCAACAATAGCAGCACTTGGAGGAATTAAACTTCCTGAAGAAACAAAAGTTCTTATAGGTGAAATTGAATCCGTAGAGCTTGAAGAAGAATTTTCACATGAAAAATTATCTACGGTACTTGGTATGTATAAGGTTAAAACTTTTGAAGAAGCACTAGCTAAAGCGGAAAGACTTGTTGTACTTGGAGGTTATGGTCACAGCAGCGTATTATGGACTCATAGAACTAAGTCTAAAGATAGAATAGCCAAGTTTAGTTCGCTTATGAGAACAGGAAGAATTATGATCAACATGCCATCCTCTCAAGGTGGAATAGGTGATATATTCAACTTTAAGACTACTCCTTCATTAACACTTGGTTGTGGATCATGGGGTGGGAATTCTGTTTCAGAAAATGTTGGGATTAAACAGCTATTGAATATTAAGAATTTAGCGCAGAGGAGAGAAAATATGCTTTGGTTTAAAGTTCCATCAAGAGTTTATTTTAAATATGGTTGCATCGAGAAAGCGATTCAAGAATTAAAGGTATTGGGCAAAAAGAAAGTATTTATAGTGACTGACCAGATTCTTGTTGATCTTGGAATTGTGCATAGAGCTACAAGAGTTTTAACAGAACTTGGAATAGAGTTTAAGGTATTCTCAGATGTGTTACCAGATCCAACCCTTGATACAGCAAGAGCAGGTGTTGAACAATTAAATGGATTTAAACCAGATACAATTATGTCAATTGGTGGAGGATCACCAATTGATGCAGCTAAAATCATGTGGGTATTATATGAACACCCAGAAGTAAAATTCGAGGATTTAGCTATGAGATTTATGGATATTAGAAAAAGAGTTTATACATTCCCTGTCATGGGCTCAAAATGTTATATGGTTGCAGTGCCAACTACAGCAGGTACTGGTTCAGAAGTCACTCCATTTGCAGTAATTACTGATGAGAAAACAGGAGCTAAATATCCTTTAGCTGATTATGAATTGCTTCCCAATATGGCTATAATAGATGCAGAGCTTATGACAAATATGCCAAGAGGATTAACTGCAGCTTCAGGTATAGATGCGTTAACTCATGGGTTAGAATCTTATGTATCAGTTATGGCTTCACCATTTACTGATGGATTAGCACTAGAAGCTATAAAAGAAATATTTAAGAATTTACCACTCGCATATAATGAAGGTCAAACAAACATAAAAGCAAGAGAAGGAATGGCTCATGCTTCAGCAATGGCTGGTATGGCATTTGGTAATGCATTCCTAGGAGTGTGTCATTCAATGGCACATAAATTAGGATCAAAACATCATGTAGCACATGGTATTGCTAATGCATTATTAATTAATGAAGTTATAAAATATAATGCTGTAGATAACCCAAGAAAACAAGGTACTTTCCCTCAATATGAATATCCGAATGCTAAGAGAAAATATGCAATGGTATCAGAAGCACTAAACTTAGGTGGAAAAACAGATGACGAAAAGGTAGATTTATTAATTAAAGCTATCCAAGTATTAAAAGATCAAGTTAATATTCCTAAGTCAATAAGTGCGGCAGGGGTTAAAAAAGAAGACTTTTATGAAACACTCGATGAAATGTGTGAACTAGCCTTTGATGATCAGTGTACAGGTGCTAATCCAAGATACCCATTAATCAAAGAAATTAAGGCAATGTATATTAAAGTATTTGAATAAAATATTAATCAATAAAAGAAAGGTTTAAAGTAGATATTTAAGAGTTATATCACATGAAATGATAACAGTGGACCTGAGAGGATGGCGTATATATATGAATGTTTATATAAAAAATATGTCAAATGAGCAAATGAAAGACAAATTCATGGAAGTCAAAATTGAAAACCTTATAAGGCTTGATGCTGAAAAACAACTTGAAAAACAACTTAAAAGGATCAAAACAAGGCCGAAAGTTGCAGAAGTTCCATTATAGGAACTTAGAATATATAATACTATATCATAGCAGCCAATTTATAGATAAAACTATAAATTGGCTGCTTAATTTATGTTTTATGTCTTGTTTTGTAAGGTTATTGTATAAATTTTGACCTATTAGAGGGGAAAGGGAAGTTAATATAGAATATATATAGTGACATAAAAATAAAAACGTTTATTTTACTCGAGATTTTATTAATACTATAGAATATAAAAACTATAGAAAAGAATAAGTAGGAGGGTGAAAACAATGAATTATGAAAAATTAAGACAAGATTTATTAAAAAAGGTAGGTACATCAAAAATTATGTCTCTAATTCTTACGAAAAATAGTCCAAATGAAAAAGAACTTCTTCGATTGGCCAAAAAATATAATTTAAATATTTCGGAGTATTAGTTTCTGAATTATAATGGAGGCTTTGTAAGAACTTTTATTGTACATGTAATGGAGTTTATTGAAAAAATAAAGGGTAAGGATAGATGGTGAAATTTAATTTGTGAGTAGAGTACCACTCGTTTATCGGGTGGTATTTTTGGGTTTATATTTGTTAAATAAAGCCTTAGATTTATTTATTAGGGTATTTAAAAAAATTAAAGGTAGAACGTCTACTCTTAATCTCTGCTACAATAAAAACAACTAAAGGTATTATAACTTCAAAAGGGAAGGCATAATATTGCCATATATTATAAGTGAAAAATGCCATTTCCATGGTGGTTTTGTAAATAAAAAAGGAGATGTTTAACATTAAAAGAACTATAGGTGTTACAATAAATTTGTAATCATCAAACCCAAAAACTTTTGAAATTCCGTTGCAAACTGCAAAAGTACATATACTTACTTTAACAAATATACAAACTAAAAATACAATAATTACTGTAAGCTCAAGTCTTTGAAGAAAACCAAGGCTAATAAGACTTACTGCCATGCTAGAGCCGAAATATAAACTAGAGACGGATTCACTGCCTAGTACTAAAATGTTTCTTAAAACTGTTAAAACTATAAGTCCTCCTCCTACAAATAGGCTTACCATAAATGTTTTTTTGTAGTTTTTAATTTTTGATATATTTGAAAATACCATTGTAAAAATTACAACTTCACCAAAGGGAAAGGAAAAGCTCGAGAAAGCACCATTTAGAAGTGGTGATAAACCATTATCTAGTATTGGCTTTAATCTGTTAATATCCATTTGTGTAATTGATAATACCGGCACAATTAAAACTGTTAGAATTACAATAAAACTGAAGAATTCAGCCCATCGGCCTAAGACTTCAATACCTGCATTTAGACTCCATATAAGTAATATAGTAAAAAAAATCATTGGTATTACTAATGGTGTATTAGCGAATACTAAAATATTGGTAAATTCTGATATAATTCTAATAATTAAGAGCCCAGTATGAAAGGTAAACCAAATCATTAGTATGCTCATTATTTTCCCTAGAAACTTTCCCATAACGATTGGGAGTATATCAAATAAATCTTTTCCTGGATATAAAGATAAAATTCTAGAAAAGATAAGAAATAGTATAATCGACCATAAAATAGCAATAATAATTGCAAGCCAGGCGTCTTTGTTTGCAGGATTTCCAGAGCCCACTAAAAGAGAATTCCCAAGTAGAAAAAGTATTATCAAGATAATGCCTTGTCTTTCTGAAATAGCTTCATTTTTCATTTAAACCTCCTAAAGTGTTTTCTTTAATTAAATATATATTATTAATTTTCCCAATAAATAAGTATTTAGTCATATAACTCAATTTATCCATAAATCCAGCAATAACAACTTCCGTTTATGAGCGAAAAACGATATTTAACGCAAAACATATTGCATTGTTGGTTTTCATAGGGTAGTGTGTAAATAAAGTACGCTGGAAGAAAAATTAAAATTAAATAGTTAATATTAAGCTCTGATATTTTAAAATTTAAGCAAAAGTGCCATTAAGCATTATAAGGAAAAACATTCAAATAAAAAATAGGAGGCACTTAAATATGGAAAATGATACGCCAGAAAGAATTCAACCAGATTACAAAGCGCAAGCAAAGAGACAGTTAAGTGGTAATTGGGGAATAGCTATTGGATTCACCCTAATATATGCTTTTATACCAATTATACTAATCTCACTAATAACAGTAATCACGGTAATAAATTTAACATATGATATTAATATACAGTCAGTATCATATGTTGTTACTATACTAGTATCTCCATTAGCGCTAAGTTCGGTTATATTTTATAGCAGACTTAGCAAAAAAAAGAAAGTAAGTGTAGGAACTATATTTAGTGGATTTAAATATCTTATAGCATCGTCAGTAATATATTTAGTACTTAATGGACTTATGATAATTAATGGATTAGTTGCAATATATTCTTCAAGAGATGGAATCTTTCTTTCGTTGGTTATGGCAATAGTTACTTGTTTTATAACTTTATACTATAGGATGTCATACTACATTATAGCAGTGGAAGATAATATCAGTGTAACTAAAGCACTAGCTAAAAGTAAAAAAAACATGTATGGTCATAAAATGGAATTATTCCTTTTGGAGTTAAGCTATATAGGATGGGTGTTTGTGTCATTAGTAACTTTAGGAATAGCTTTATTGTGGATAGTACCTTATATGGAATTAACATTAGCTAACTTCTTTTTAAATAATTATCAGCCAGAGGCTGAACAGTTGTATTAACTTTCAATGTAGTATTTATGCTAAGTGGATGTTCTGTAACTCCCACACATAAATGAATGGGGTTCTTGATTGTGTTATGTTCAAAAAAACAGTAAAAAAATAATAAGTCTAAATCCTTAAATAATATTTTTAAGTAATTAAGACTTATTATGTTGGAAAATTTATTCTAATTATAACAATAATTTTATGTTAGATTCAATTACAAAAGGTTATAACTTGAATTGTGAGATTGCCGATTCTAAGACATCCACGAGAGTTTTCATATTTTCTGCAGTATTACTAAACTCATTCATGGTTGCTGTTATTTCTTCTGTTGTTGCGGAAACTTGCTCTGTGCTTGCACACGACTCTTCACTTACCGCAGCAATACTTTGCATTTTATCAACTATGTCATCCTTTTGAATGTTAGTTTCTGCTATAGAAGAAGAAATTTCATCTGCTCCGACTTTAAGATTTCTTATAGACTCAGAAATCTTATTGAATATTGATTTAGTCTCTATTACTGCATTTGTCTGCTTCTCGACTACATCTTTAGAATCTTCCATTGTCAAAACTGCTTGTACTGATTTTTCTTTAACCTTTAAAATCAATTCTTGAATTTGCTTTGTGGCAACTGCAGACTGCTCTGCTAGTTTCCTTATTTCATCTGCGACTACTGAGAAACCTTTGCCAGCCTCTCCTGCCCTAGCCGCTTCTATAGCAGCATTTAAAGCTAAAAGATTAGTTTGTGATGCAATATTATTTATAGTTTCAGTTATAGCTCCAATATTTTCACTTACTGTATTCATTTCCTCAATAACAACTGTAACCTTTTGCGCTGATACATTTGCTTCTTCGGTTTTCTCTATAAGCATATTCACCACATTTAAGCCATTTTCACTTAAATTGTCAGTCTTTTTAGATACCGTATCTATCTTAATAGCTAATGTTTTTATATTGTCAATGCTATTACCTAGTTTTCGAACAGAGTCTGCACCATTGGCAATATCTTGAGCTTGATCTGAGCTGCCATTTGCAACTTGATCGATAGTTAAGGAGACTTCCTCTACTGCCACTGCAGTTTCACTAGACATCTTATTTATTTCTTCAGATGCTGTTGAGATAGTCTCAGCGGTATCCTTAACCTTTTTAATAAGATTACCAATATTATCAATCATAATATTAAAATGGTTTCCTAATTCGCCAAATTCATCTTTAGATTTTATATCTACGTGTACTGATAAATCACCCGCAGAAGCCTTTCTAAATATATGCTCCAATTTATCAAGCTTTGCGGTTATGGACTTACTTAATATTAAGGATACAAATATGGCTATTACACCTAATATTAAAATAATTAGAAGGGTAATATTTTTTAAAACATTTGTATCATTTAATAATTCAGTTGTAGGCATATACGCTATAATTTTCCAGCCTGTTAATGTATTGGTTGTATAAACACAATAATTATTTACTCCTTTGTAAATAAAGTTTTCTACACCTTCTTTATTTACTTTAGCATTATTCCAATAAGGTAGTGTCTTTACTTCATTCCCTCCGAGTAATGTTTTATCAGGATTAGAAATCATTACTCCTTGCATGCTTGACACAGAAGTATGTCCATTATTACCTATTTTAATTGAAGACAAGCTATCAGACATAGTGGTTAGATTAATATCCGTAGAAATTACACCTACTATTAGTCCATTATTCTCTACAGCTTTTGCAATTGAAAACATCATTAGTCCACTGGCATCGTCTTTATAAGGTTCTGTAAAAATTACCTTTCCTTTATTTTCTATCGCTTTAGAATACCAAGGCCTAGTGGTTGGGTCATAACCTTTAGACATTTTTTGAATAGGATAGATTAGAAAGTCTTTGTTAGAACTTGCAAAATACACATTAGTTAAGTCTTTTCTGCTGTCCTTAACAGATTGCAATGCCCCCAAAGCATAAGGCTTAAATTCAGGGTGTTGTTGCAATGATTTTAAATCAATATTAGCGGCTAACATATCCACATACCCCTGTATTCCAACTAAATAATTAGTAATTCCTCTGTTAACTTCTACCAATGTTTGCGCAGAAGTTAATTTAACTTTAGATTCTAAAATAGCATGAGATTTATTGTAAGTAATTATTCCTAGTATACTTATGGGAGCTAAGCATAGTATGATTAATACTACTAATAATCTAACTTTTAAACTTCTTAAGTTAATTCGTTTTCTTTTAATATTTTTCATATGTACCCCCCTCTTTTGTTATTCGACATATTTTCCTTTTTAAAATTTATTTTACCACTAATAGTTTCCAACATTCAACATTTTTTTGTTTTTATTTTGAAAAATATCTAGTAGTACCAAAATAGATAATATTCTATGAGATATGTATAATAAAATGATTTATAATTTACGCTTGTTCTCATGGATTATTGATGAAAACCGTGTTTCATAAAAGTCTAATGCTTTTGATTGTTTTATTTTTACTTGTGTATTTATAACTTCATAGTTATCGAATAGTAATTCAACAATCCGTTTATCCAATAAATTTTCATTTGCCTGTTTTTTTATAACTGTATAAATCTCATTTTTATCCATTCCTTTTCTATAAGGTCTATCTTCGGATATGGCTGTAAATATATCTGCAACAGCCATTATTCTAGAACCGGTACCAATTTCTTCACTAGTAAGATGAAATGGGTACCCACTCCCATCTAATTTTTCATGATGATAAGCTGCCCACTCAGCTATTTGTTGCAAACCACCAATTGAATTTAACGTCCTAAATGTGTGATAAGTATGACACCTTATAATTGCAAACTCATCAACTGTTAATTTGCCTGGCTTCTCAAGAATACTGTTTGGTATTATTAATTTACCTATATCATGAAAATTCCCTGCTATCCTCATTGACTTTACATCTAACGCTGCAAGTCCAAACAATTCAGATAATTTTACTGCACATTCAGATACACCAGATGTATGAGTAGCCGTAAATCTAGATTTAAAATCTATTAGATCACGATATAAATTTGATATTAATGATACATCTTCTAGTTCTATTTGCATGTTTTTAAACTGCCCGTTGATTAATAACAATGAATATAAATTAGGAGAAGTTAAATCTAACCAAAATTCCTCTCTTTTAGATAAATCAAGAAAATAAGTTACTATGTTCTTATGTATAACTTTACCTGATAATTTTTTTATTATTGTTACTATATCGTTAACTTGGTGTAAGATATATTTATTCCTATTTATTAATCTCTCAACATAATCAGATAACAAAATGATTTGAGAAGAAAAAACTACTGGGTTCTCTATATCATCATCCCAATCCTTCCAATTCCTATGATGGTTTCTTACTATCTTTGAAATTTTTCTTAACCATGGTATTTGTTCTAATAATAATTCACCTCTTATAGTATGTATATTTTCATCTATTTCCTTAAAATTATGAATAGCTATTTTCTCTTCCACAGATACTGCACCGATATCATGTAATAATGCAGCAGTAAAAATATTTTCTGTAATTTCGGATCCTAAATTGGCTGTTTTTGATAACTCGAGTGCAATAAATGCTGTTCTATGTTGATGTTGCGCAACTAAGGGATTTGCTAAATCGGCTACTTCTGATAAAGACAATAGCAAATTACCTAAGTTTACGGATAATTGACTTTTAATAAAATCATCTCCTTGATTTTGAAACTATTATAGTATCGTTGTCTCATTATTTATAATAAATTCATTAGTGTTCCAATTAATATTACAAGAAAAGGAGAATTTGGTCAATTGGTTGTATCTTAAAATATTGCAAGAGTTTAGTTATGATTTGGAGGCAATAAGTGTATCTATAAAGAAGTAGATTATATTATTACAATGAATAAGTGTTTATATGGATAACACATGATATAATACTATTAATGTAAAATAAAATAATAATGCATTTATTAGATATTGATAAATGCAAATTAATGATACATAGGAGAATTAAGAGATGAAGGATACAAGAACTAGTGATAGAGTTTTTAATGTAATACAAGAAAAAATTATTAGTGGAGAATATAAACCGGGAATGAAAATTATGTCAGAACTTAAACTTGCTGAGGAGTTGCAAGTAAGTAGAGTATCTGTTAGAGAAGCTATCGAAAAAATGTCAGCAGTTAATATTGTTAGCAAAAGGAGAGGTGGAGGTACTTTTGTTAATGATTTAAAGCCATCTGTTTATTTAAATAGTTTAATACCTATGATTACCCTAGGTCAAGATAATTATAATGATATATTGGAATTTAGATTAATCATAGAGTCAGAAGCATCAGGGCTTTGCGCTCAAAGATGTAGCGATGATTTAGTAAATGAAATCGAGGAATGTTATAACAATATGATTAAATATCAAGATGATTTTGAAAAATTTACTGAAGAAGATTTAAATTTTCATATGAAAATTGTGGAAGGAAGCAATAGCCCCTTGATTATAAAAGTAAACGAAATATTAAAGAATCTTTTAAGGGCCCATCAAAAGCTATTGTACAATAATTTAGGACCTTCTGGAGGGCTTAGTGAACATAAGCTCATATTAGAGGCTATAAAAAATAGAGATTCGCAGCTTGCAAAATTATTTGCAAAAAGACATATAGAGCGAACAATAAGAGACATAAAAAAATAGATATTAATAAAAATAATAGTTAATATAATATATGCCCTATAGAATAGACGATTAAAACTTGTCTATTCTATAGGGCATTTTTATTTTTAATAAACTGACAAATACATAAATATAATTATTTAATATAAAAAAAGTCTTGACATAAAACCGTTTACTGATTAATATATAGATACAAGTTGTAGGACAACTATAAACGTATAAATCAAAAAAATGGTTAAATATTTTTTTATATAGCAGTTAAAGGGTTACAATTGAAAATTTGTGTCATACAACTACAAAATAAAATATGAGGTGATTATAAATGTTAAAGAGTCAAAAATTAAGAGAAATAGCTCCAGAAATAGATTCATTAAGATTAGGTTCAGGTTGGTCCGTGGATGAACTTTCTAAACCACAAATTATTGTAGAAAGTAGTTATGGTCAAAGTCATCCAGGAAGTGCACATTTAGATATATTAGTTGAGGAAGTTTGTAGTGGAATTAATAACAAAGGTGGAAAACCGGCTAAATATTTTGTAACAGATATATGTGATGGAGAATCACAAGGACATGATGGAATAAATTATTCCCTTCCTTCTAGAGAAATTATGACAGATATGATAGAGATACATGTACAAGCAACACCTTTTGATGCAGGAGTATTTATTACAAGTTGTGATAAGGCAGTGCCAGCACATCTTATGGCTATTGCAAGACTTGATATGCCGGCAATTTTGGTGCCAGGTGGGATTATGAATGCCGGTCCTGATATGCTTACTTTAGAACAAATAGGAACATATAGTGCTCAATATGAAAGAGGAGAAATAACAGAAGAAAAATTTACATATTACAAACATAATGCGTGTCCGAGTTGTGGTGCTTGTTCATTTATGGGTACTGCATCAACAATGCAAGTAATGTCAGAAGCATTAGGAATAGCAATGCCTGGAACTGCATTAGTGCCAGTTACATTAGAGCAATTAAAAATTAATGCAAAGGTCGCAGGAGAACATGTTCTTAAGCTAATAGACATGAACATAAAACCATCTGAAATAATGACTAAAAAAGCTTTTGAAAATGCTATCATGGTGCATGCAGCAATAGCAGGTTCAAGTAATGCTTTAATTCATATTCCAGCTATCGCACATGAACTTGGAATTGACATTGATCCTGAATTATTTGATGAAATTCATAAAAAAATTCCATTCATATTGAATATAAGACCAAGTGGGTTTTATCCTGGATCATATTTTTGGTATGCAGGAGGAGTTCCGGCAATAATGGAAGAAATAAAAGAATTTTTACATTTAGATGTGATTACTGTAACTGGGAAAACGCTAGGTGAGAATTTAGATGACTTAAAGAATAATGGGTATTATGAGAATTGTAATAAATACCTAGAAGCTTTAGGCGTAAGCAAAGAAGATATTATAAAAACTAAAGAAAATCCAATTCAAGCTCAAGGCGCAATTGCAATACTCAAAGGAAATTTAGCACCAGGTGGCGCAGTAGTAAAACATTCAGCTATATCTAAAAAGCTAATGAAAGTTACTTTAAAAGCTAGAGTTTTTAATTGTGAGGAAGATGCTATAAAAGCGGTATTAACAAAAGAGATTAAGCCTGGAGATGCAGTGTTTATAAGGTATGAAGGCCCAAGAGGATCTGGAATGCCAGAAATGTTTTATACAACAGAAGCCATCGCATCTGATCCAGAGTTAGTTGAATCTATAGCTTTAATTACTGATGGTAGATTTTCAGGAGCAACTAGAGGACCAGCTATTGGTCATGTTTCACCTGAGGCAAGTGAAGGTGGACCTATCGCACTAGTTGAAGAAGATGATCTTATAAAAATTGATATAGTTGCTCGTCAGCTTAATATTATAGGAGTAAAAGGACAAGAAAAAACTGAAAGCGAAATTCAAGAAATCTTAGAAGTAAGGAAAAAAAGTTGGGTAAGGCCAGCAAGAAAATATACAAAAGGAATACTTGGCATATACACTAAATGTGCAGTAGCTGCAATGAAGGGTGGATATATGGAATAGATTTATATTCATATCATATGTCATGAATATATAGGAGGCTGTATTATGGATGTAGTTACTTTCGGAGAGTCTATGGTTTTATTTGGCCCGGATTCCTCCGGCCCATTAAGATACGTTCAAAACTTTAATAAATCAATTGCAGGCGCAGAATCGAATGTTTCGATCGCGCTTGCAAAATTAGGACATAAAGTTGGTTGGTTCTCGAAACTTGGAGATGACGAATTTGGAAGGTATATACAGTCCACAATTCAAGGCGAAGGTGTAGATGTATCCAGAGTGATTTTTGAACCTGGTAAAAATACAGGTATATTATTTAAAGAAAGATTTATGCATTCTAATCCTAATGTTTATTACTATAGGAAAGGTTCAGCAGCTAGTAATTTGAAAGCAGAGGAATTAGATGAGTCGTATATTAAAGATGCAAAGATACTTCACATTACTGGAATTACACCTGCACTTTCTGAAAGCTGCAGAAAAACATTATTCAAAGCAATAGAAGTCGCAAAAGCAAATAACGTACTAGTTTCTTTTGATCCTAATATTAGGCTTAAATTATGGACAAAAGAAGAGGCAATACCAGTTATGCTTGAAATTGCTAAACTATCAGATATAATTTTTCCCGGTATAGATGAGGGAGAAATGCTCCTTGGATTTACAAAGCCTAACGATATTGCAGATAGCTTTATAAAGATGGGGTGTAGTGTTGTAGCGGTTAAACTTGGAGAAGAAGGTTGTTACATAGCAGATAAAGACAGTGGGTTATATGTAAATGCATATAAACTGGAAAACCCTCAAGATACAGTAGGCGCAGGAGATGGGTTTGCTGCAGGGTTCCTTTCTGGAATGTTAAAGAAATTAGATCTCAGAGAATGTGGTGAATATGCAAATGGAGTTGGCGCTATGGCGGTCCTTGTAAAGGGCGACATGGAAGGTTATCCAAATTACGAGCAGCTAATGGCATTTATCGGAAAGAAGAAAACGATTGCGAGATAAAAATAAGTTTTGGTTACTATAAAAATAAGAGGGGGATTTTATTATGCCGTTGTTAATTGTTGTTTTTGGAGTTGCGTTATTATTAGTTCTTATGATAGCTTTTAAATTAAATGGTTTCTTGTCATTAATTATTGTAGCATTATCAGTAGGTATTATGGAAGGTATGCCACTTCCAAGTGTTGTTCTTTCAATAACGAAGGGCGTTGGTGGTACACTCGGTTCTCTAGCACTAGTACTTGGTTTTGGTGCTATGCTTGGTAAGCTTATGGCAGATAGTGGTGGAGCTCAAAGAATAGCTCTTACACTAATTGATAAGTTTGGGAAAAAACATATACAATTAGCAGTTATATTAACTGGCTTTATTGTTGGTATTGCTTTATTTTATGAAATAGGGTTTGTACTTTTACTCCCACTTGTGTTTTCAATAGCAGCAGCTGCTGATATTCCACTTTTATACATAGGAGTTCCGATGGCCGCAGCATTATCTGCGACTCATGGATTTTTACCACCACATCCGGGGCCTACAGCTATAGCTGCTATTTATAAAGCAGATTTAGGTAAGACTTTAATTTATGGTATTGTTTGTGCCGTGCCAGCAGTAATTTTTGCGGGTCCTGTACTTACAAAATTCTTAAAACATATGGAACATGATATACCAAAAGGTTTATATAATCCTAAGACATTTACTGATAAAGAAATGCCTAGTTTTGGCATAAGTGTATTTACAGCTTTAGTGCCGGTAATACTTATGGCAGTAAGAGCTATTGCTACTATTAATTTGCCAAAAACTTCACCTATTTTAAATTACACTAACTTTTTAGGAGATCCTGTAATAGCACTTCTTATATCAGTACTCTTAGCTATATTTACTTTTGGATTAAATAACGGTAAAAAGATGCCAGAAGTTATGAAAACTGTAACTGAATCAATAGCTGCAATATCTATGATTTTATTAATAATAGGTGGCGGTGGAGCATTTAAACAGGTCTTAGTAGATAGCGGAGTTGCAGATTATGTTGCTCAAATCATGAAAGGATCAACCATTTCACCATTAGTACTTGCATGGTCAATTGCAGCAATACTTAGAATAGCACTAGGATCTGCAACTGTAGCTGGACTTACAGCAGCAGGTATTGTTGGACCATTAGTTGTAGTAACAGGTGCTAGTCCTGAACTTATGGTACTCGCAACTGGAGCCGGAAGTCTAATATTTTCACATGTTAATGATCCCGGATTTTGGATGTTTAAAGAATATTTCAATTTATCAATACCAGAAACATTAAAATCCTGGTCAGTACTTGAAACCATAATATCTGTGGTCGGTTTAGTTATGGTTTTATTATTAAGTATGGTAGTGCATTAGAATTTAATTAAGTAAATAATAGTCATCATTTTTATCTAAAGTTAACTACAAAAGAACATGTGAAAAAGCTATGAATTTCCTCATAGCTTTTTCACATGTTTTTTTATAAGTAGTTTTTATATCTTCAACTTTTTTAAATCAAATACATTTGATAATATTGTTTTTTATGGTAAACTTTATGTAGAGTAAAAACATCTATGAAATTTAATGTAATATTATGGAGGAAACTGAAATAAAGTAATATTTAAAGATATAATTTTTTACACTTGCCACTTGCCATGTGGGTGGCACCATTTTACCGTTTTAAAGGAGGAGTAAGAGTATGGCATATAAATTAAATGAAATAACAATAAGAACGAATAATTCCAAAGAAGGAATAAATAATATTGGTGATATTTGGAATGATATTACAAGTGGAAAACTACCTATTATTTTTGATAGTGAACATGTATTTCAACAGGGTATTTCTCCAGTTTCAAAATACAGTAATTATTCCAGTGATGAAAATGGAGATTATGATCTAACGATAATGGCTGTAACAGCGGACTTTTTTCAAAAGATGGATGCTAAAGTAAGTAAAGGCTTTTATAAAAAATATGATGAAAAAGATGAAAACGGAGAAATAAGTGTTTGTACGAGAAAGGCATGGGAAAAGGTATGGTCTGAGCAGAAATCGGGCGATATACATAGAACCTTTACAGCAGATTTTGAGAGCACTGTTCCAAGTGAATATATGAAAGATGGCAAAGTGCATTGTTATTTATATGTTGCAATTCAGTAAATGATCGCTTTATTATGGCAAGAATTTAATTAGAATTTAATTAGAATTTAATAAGAATTTAATTAAGTAAATAAGATCAATATCTAATAATTTACTGAGACCATTGACTTGTAGGTAGTTAAATTTAAGTTAAAAATGATTTTAATTTTAATTAAATTTAACAATAAAATTTATTTATATAATCGGAGGTTTCAATAGACATGGATATAACATACAGCGCTCCATCAGCTATAGAATATATTTCTTTGAGATTAAAAACTGGAATGGGAACGAAAGATTTATTAAAAACAGAGATTGCATTGAAACATTCATTGTTTATTGTTTCTTTATGGGATGATGATAAGTTAATTGGTTTTGGAAGAATTGTTGGTGATCAAGGGATAACCTATGTTGTTTCTGATATTATGGTAGATCCTAATTATCAACGTAAAGGTCTAGGGAAAGTGATTATGAGAGAAATAGATTCTTATTTAAACAAAAACACAGATGAAAATGCATATGTATGTTTGATTGCCAATAAACCAGCAGACAAGCTATACTATCAATTTGATTTTGAGTATGTAGATCCGAAGTCCTGTGGCATGAAAAGAAAGCAGATTAAAGAGTAAGATTAGCATCAGTCATTGTATATGCTTGTATGTTTTGACTCTTTATTAAATAATAACTAATCCATCCATAACCATTAATTCACCAATCTGTACCCCATGAATTTATTGTTTTAACTGCTCTTTTAGTATCATCATAACCAATTACACATAATGCATGGGCACCTCTACTTGTACCATAAACTTGATTATAAATTGGATTGCTAGCATCCAATTTATCAAAATTTGGATATACTGATATACCAATAAATACAGGGTTACCATTTGCAAGTTGTGCCTTTATTGTACTATAATTGCCATCTGTAAGCTCACTCCAGCTTTCTGCTTTATATTTCTGCATTAGCTTTTTGTTTAGCTGTAGGTGTAGCCTTGTGTCTCTAAAATGTTAAATGCATCGGAAAAATTAGCCCCACCACCATCTGTTGAATAAATATCATCACATGTATTAATGTATCTTGAAGAGAGTACATCAATACGTACTTATATTAAAAGTCTAGAAAAAGTGAATAAACTTGATTTTGATAATATTATTGCTTCCCATTTTACTAATCCATATAGAAGGGATATAATTAATAAATTAATTCACTGTGCTAGTCACATAGACATTTCTAAAAGCACAATTTACGCTAATCCAGCGAATCCAATGGAAGGTCTAATGTATGCCGAAGGTGGCGAACCTTTTGTCAGTCCTAATTTTGTTTCTATTGTGTACACAAAAGATAAGCTAAGTATATTTTGATATTCTTAATGTAACATAATGCCAATTGAAGTAATTTTGCTAAATCTAATTTATTTTCTCCAAAAGCCCTTATATATTGTAAAAGCAATGATAATTACAGTGACATATAAACTTGCTTTTTTTAGCCTTATTGCTGTTCAGATCCTTAATTATGAATAATACATCACTCTAATATAATACAGTTGCAAAAAAAGTTTTTACACCTATATTATATGTAAAAATATCTTCTTATGACAGAAAAAGTACGTTTCATGCAATTTGTATTGTTTTTTTTGTTAAAACCTGTATAATTTCAATAAATGGGGTATGGGTACAGAAATTTTGGGGGGTAAAATATGAAAAAATTATTGAAAATTAAAAAGTGGAAATTAATCTTTGCTATTATAATTATAATTGGTGCTTTTAACGCTTCGTGTATTACACCAAAGGGAGCATTAAGAACTTACTTGTTTATTAGTGGTCATCCAATTATAGCTTGTATAACACCAATAAATGATGATGCATTACATAATAAGATAGATAGTAAATACCTTCAAACTGAAAATGCTCATTGTTACGAATTAGCAATTGTTCCTAGAGAAAAAGCCACGGGTGGTTATCTACAGAATTATATAGTTCGTAAAAAAGGGATTTTCTATTTTGCAAAATACTATGGTGAGGCTTAACATTCATAAAGGCCGCATTTCATTGTGGGATAGCATTAAAAGTTTTTCTATTTTTAGTCTCAAAAACAAATTATATCATAGAAAAATATATTGTCATAAATGTAATGAAAAAACATGGTGTAGGTGTGTTTTTCAAGAGTGAATATTAATTTATGTTGTCGCAAGCAACCTCATATCTAATTAACTCTAGTACAGGTTATTGATTTTTCAAACAATATTTCACAATTTTTTGAAAAATCTGAGATACTTCTTGAATTTTACGATATTTACAGTTATTATTAATGGGTACAATGGTAAATATTAACAAAATAAATTCAAGTTAAAGAGGGGAAGAAATGATGAAAGTAAAAAGTAAATTTTTAAAATCTTTTAGTTTTATAATGACATTGTTTATGGTTACTGGAATGGGGGGAATAGGTGTACCAAAAGCTTTCGCAGATCCAATGCAATATCCTAATATGCTTTCTAATCGTAATTTTGAAAACGATGCCATTGCCAGCTTAGCTGAAAATAAAACAACAGTGAATACACCGATAGTTCAATTAAACATTCAAAATGATATACCAAATCTTTCAGAAGTATTCAAAGATTATTTTCCAATAGGAACGGCTGTGTATCCAGCTAGTGTACTAGGGAGTAATAGTCAAACTGACCAGCTTATAAAAAAGCACTTTAATACTATTGTGGCTGGAAATGACATGAAGCCAGATGCACTTCAGCCAACAGAAGGAAACTTTACTTATACTAAAGCAGATAAAATTGTAGATTATGCAATAGAAAACAAAATAGATCGGAAGAGCGTCGTGTAGGGAAAGAGTGTATGGAGAGTGT
>ERZ1463033.49-NODE-49-length-18324-cov-9.044830_pt1 | contig 18324 bp, 18 predicted proteins | sample MGYA00564481_ERZ1463033 | MGnify/ENA primary metagenome ERZ1463033 (study PRJEB39244, sample SAMEA3635150) | Helicobacter pylori | study: EMG produced TPA metagenomics assembly of PRJEB11511 data set (Assembly of a 5300-year-old Helicobacter pylori...
TAATTTTCAAAGACCAATGTGCCACTCGTATGTGACGACAAGGAGTATTCTATCACATTAATAAAAAAGCAATTCTATCATATACGCCTTATACATGAATTATATTCATATATCTACACCTATCTCCATATAGTTCTCTATTTCGCATTACGATACGCATGGATAAGTTATATCATAAAAAATATATTTGGACTTACTCCTGTACCTGATATCATATTCTCCCTTAATCCCATTTTCAAAAGTATCACAAAAAACATAATTAAATATACTATATATAGAGACTTTTATAATATTTAATTAAAATAGTGTTATTAATCATATTCTCTAATGGAGGAGATACTTAAATGGAAAGCAAAAAAATATTTTTAACTGGTGGAGCAGGTTTTATTGGCTCTCGCATAATTGAAATGCTTAGCAATAATAATGAAATCTTAATTTATGATAATTTAACAAGAAATTCTATTAAATACACATCACTTCTAGATAAGAAAAATATAAATTTAATAAAAGGAGATATTTTAGATTATTTCTCTCTAAAAAAAGCTATAGATGATTTTAAACCCAATGTTGTAATTCATCTTGCAGCAATAGCCGGTATAGAGACCGTTATTAAAAATCCAGTAAACACTATGAAAGTTAATATGATAGGAACTGCGAACATTTTAGAGGCATTAAAGGACTATGCAAACTATATAGATAAATTTATTGATTTTTCTACAAGTGAGGTTTTTGGTACTTATGCCTATAAAGTAGATGAGAAATGTACAACAAACCTAGCTCCCGTTGGTGAGGCTAGATGGACTTATTCAGTAAGTAAACTTGCAGCTGAGCATTTAACACACAGCTATTATAAAGAATATGGCCTTAAGGCAGTTACTATTAGACCATTTAATATATATGGTCCAGGTCAAGTTGGTGAAGGTGCTGTCCATCAATTTATAATGAGAGCAATTAGAAATGAACAGATACAAATACATGGTGATGGTGATCAGATTAGATCCTGGTGTTATATTGAGGATTTTGTTGATGGAATATCATTGTGTCTTGAGAAAGAGATCGCTGTGGGTAATTCCTTTAACATTGGAAATCCTAGAGGAACTATAACTATAGGAATGCTAGCACAATTAATAAAACAAATTGCGGGCTCTAAATCAGAAATTGTTTATGTTCCCAAAAATTATGTAGATGTTGAATTAAGAGTACCAAATATAGACAAAGCTATAGATTTGTTAGGTTATAGTCCAAAATACGATTTAACTTCAGGATTAACAAAAACTATTGAATGGTATAGGAATTTGAAATAATAGGTTAGCTCTGATACACATGATTATTTCATATTGTATAGTAATGTTAAAAATTATAATTGCTAAACATTACTATACAATTTTCCATTACATATAATTAACGCAATTATTTTTTATTCTCTTGTTTTTATTACTTTTGCAGGTACGCCTACTGCAATAGATAATGCTGATATATTTTGATTTACTACTGCATTTGCTCCTATTATAGTTCCCTCTCCAATGGTTACTCCAGGAAGGATTACTGCTCCTATTCCAATATTACAATTATCTTTTATATTTATTGGTAAATATTCTAATTCTGAAAATAAAATTATAGCATCACCTTTTGTTTCTTTATGCTTTGCTCCATGAATCTTTACCATTGGTCCAATCCCTACATTTTTACCAATAGTAACCCCTGCTGCGCCATGAATAAAACATTGTTGACCAATCCATGTGTTAGACCCAACCTTTAGAATAGAATTGTAATATCCTTTTAATATAGTATCATGACCTATATAAACATTATCCCCTATTTCAATGTTTTCAGGAAAAATTATTCTCACACCATCTTCAATTATAACATTTTTCCCACACTTTTTAAGCTTATTCTTGTCTGGGATTCCAGCTCCTTCGCTTTTCCATAATTTGTACTTCATCTCAAATTTGTCCTTCTTTCTTTAATGACATGAAAAATAATTCAAGTCCCTCATTTAAATTCATCTGCATATTATAATTCAATGACCTACATATTTTTTTACCACTTCCCATTAAATTATCTATATCATTGTCACAATATATGAACTTAGGCTCATGAACATTTATTATAAATGCAATTTTTCTACAAATCTCTTCTATAGAAATAAACTCATTGCCACAAATATTAAATGTCCCCTCCAAATCATTTTTAATAATATTTTTCACTATATTTACAACATCAAAAATATGAATTGGATTAATTATTGGCAGCCCATTTTTGTTCAACATAATCTTATTTTTCTCCAAAATATCATTAAACAAGTTACCAATTAATCTACCCTTTTGTCCGTCACCATATGGAAAAAACAATCTTAAAATTACAATAGATAATTCACCTTTATATAATTCACATATTTTCTCAGAAAAATATTTACTTAATGAATATATTTCTTTTGCATTACAAATATCATTTTCATCCAATATATTTTTTCTAAATCCATATACACCTCCAGTTGATATTAGAATAAATTTTTTTATTTTATTTCTCACGCCGAATTCTAATAATTCCAAAGTCGATTTAACATTAATATCTATATAGTCAGATTTGTTTATATTATCATTGCCTACTATTGACGCACAATGAATAATAACATCTACATTATCGATGAATAAGTCATCTAAATTATTCTGTAAATTCCAAAATATATTATCACACATTAAATTTTTATTTCTTCCAATATTTATAATATAATTTTCGTTATTTATAGAATTTATTATATTTTTCCCTATAAATCCTGTTCCCCCGGTTATTAATATTTTCTTAGACATAATTATTAAAGATCCCTTCAAAATATATTCAGATAATTCTAAGTTTATATTATTTGTACTATACAAACTTTGAATCATCTGTTAATAATATTTTATTACTTTCAATTATAGAATATTCCTTAAATCATTTAATATTTGATTGAAAACATACACTAACTCATTCTGATATAAATTATGTGTAAAAAATAATCACAAAATACTATCAATAGAATATTATATGTTAAGTAAATAACTATCTTGAATTTAAAAATATAAACTTAATATATTGCGTTTCTCCATAATACAATTAAAGGTTACCAATCTTTGATTATGTTGCATTATTAATAAAGTATAAGGATGTGCTAAAATGACAAGTATTATAATACCATCAACTAAAAGTCTTACAGTAACAAACAAAATTCCTAATGGAAATATTAATGAAAAAAATATAACTGTAGGAAGTGATGGATTATATACTTATTCAAGCTTTTTATTTTTTGACATTTCGAAAGTACCAAGTAATGCTGAAATATCTAATGCAGAACTTGTATTATTTAAAACTAATAATTTCTATAATGACAACAAAAAATGCATTTATATATATCCATTGTTTGACTACTTTAGCACTTTCACCACTTACAATAATCCTCCTGAGGTTAAACATATTATTCAAGGCAGTCTACATCCTCTAACATCTAAAATATCAGTTACGGCCAATCTCACGAAGATTGTTTCACTATGGTTTAGGAATGCATTTTCAAATAAGGGGATAATTTTATGTAAAAAAAACAATGATTTTATCACTAGCTTTGGTTCAGCAATATGTAGTGATAAATATCTAACTCCATTTATAAAAGTAACTTATAACACTAAAAACACTATTATAATACATGAAAATAGCAACCCAATGAAAGTAATATATTATCCTTGTCCCCGCCATTGCCAACCTTGTCCAAATCCTCCGATACCTCCAGTACCTCCAGTACCTCCAGTACCAACGATAAGAAGAGTTGAAGTTACAGGAATAGTTGCTCCTTTTTCAATATATTTAATAATTGTAACTTTATCAGTAACTAGAATTGGTACTGGTCATATTGATAATTATTATGTTACTGATCAGTATGATAATTCTGCAAGTAGCACTCCACTTGCAATCGACAAATTTTATAATATTGCAGTTATTCCACAAGAAAATCCAGGAGATACTGAAAATATAAGTCTTTCTGGATCTTATAAAGGATAATTATAATTAGGTACACCCTTATTTAATTATGCATATTATGTACCGAGTAAAAATTTAAAATTTACTTAGTATACTGAAATATCAATATTTTCAATTAATAATTAATAGAGAAGTACCAGTTTTAGTCCTCATAATTATTAACTGAAATTAGGGGGAAATACAATGAAGAATGAAATAAGTCTATGCATGATTGTAAAAAACGAAGAAAATTACTTGCCTAGGTGCCTTGAAAGTATTAAAGATATTGTTGATGAGATAATTATCGTTGACACAGGATCTACAGATAGAACTATAGAAATCGCTAAAAGTTATGGTGCTAAAGTTTATTACTTTAAGTGGAATAATAATTTTAGTGAAGCTAGAAATGAATCATTAAAATATGCTACTAAAGACTGGATATTAATATTAGATGCAGATGATGAATTACATGATGACTATAAAGAAAATTTTAAGGTATTGTTAAATACTCAATTAGATAAAGATACACTTTATTTTTTTGAAACATTAAGCTACTACGGAGATATTGTTGATGCTAATTGTATCACCGTTAATTTAAACCCAAGAATGTTTAAAAACAACCGTGAAATTTATTATGAGGGGAGAATCCATAATCAGTTAGTATATAAACAAGGCAAATATGATACAATCTGTAGCTCTATAAAAATACACCATTATGGATATTTGAATAAAAGCATAATCTCTAAAAACAAAAGAGATCGGAATATTACCATTTTAAATGAACAAATAAAAAAAGAACCCACTAATAAATTTAATTACTTTAATCTAGGCAATGAGTATACATCTTTAGGTGATGTAAAAAAAGCTCTTAAATATTATTATAAAGCCTATGAAAATTTTAATCCTAATACCGGATTCAGTTCAATATTACTTTTACGAATAATTATTTCAAATTATAATATACAAGAATACAATGAAGCGCTAAACTTTATAGATATTGCATGTGGATATTATCCAAAGTTTACCGACTTATATTTTTTTAAAGCTCTTGTCTATAAAGATTTAGGCAAACCTACACTTCAAATAAAAGCTCTAGAAAAATGCATTGAACTTGGTGAACCATCCTCTGAATTGAAGTTTTTTTATGGAAGTGGAAGCTTCAAAGCTTATTATGAATTAGGTAATAGCTATATGGGCCTTAATGATTATGATGCTGCATACGATTATTATATTGAAGCTACAAAATCAAACCCTAATTTCATAGACCCTTTCTATTGCATTTGTCATATATTAAAGAAAAAACACACATCCCTTGATGAATTTAAGTCCATTATGGAAAGTTTGTTTTTAGATCTTCCGACCTCTTATGCCACTATTGCAGATATATTTTATAATGAAGGATTCTATAAAATATCATTAGAGTATATTGAAAAATGCGCAAAATCAGAAATCGTTACTGAAAATCTTACAATGTTAAAAGCTAAATGTTTTATTAGAACTAATGCCTTTGATGAATGCATTAATATAGATACTATAGATGAAACTTCTCCTACTTACGTGCATCTATCAATGTATAAGGCTTTAAGTAGCATATTAAACAACAACTATGATCTTGCATCATCCACAGTAGGTAGTTTTAAAGAAAGCACTTTATCCGAATACAATAAAAAGCTACTGAATGTATATTCTAAGTTAATAAAATTATTCACAAATGAACCAACTGCTATGTTATCTGAAGATGAAAATGAAAAAGATTATATTATTATTATACTAGAGATTTGTGAAATACTGCTTATAAACAATAAATTTGATGAATTAAAGATATCCGTAAACTTGCTTAATTTAATAAATAATAACTTTGCGCTTCTTTACCTTGGAAAACTTTATAATAATTATGGATATATTGATATCGCTAAAAAGGAAATAATACGTTCCATAAAGGAATTTGATATATATGATTCAGTTGGACTAGATATACTAAAAAAATAGATTTAATAAAAATTGTGAGGTACACTTTTGTACCCCACTTTTTTCTATCTCATATAGATTATTATTATTATTATAGCTTTTTAATAACAAAACATGGAGTCAATGACCCCATGTTTCTTTATTTTTCAGTCTTTAATTTTAGTAACCAAAGTTTACAACAGTCGCTACGGTTTCATTACCATGCAATTTAGGTGAGATAGCCATACGAACTGTAGTTGAAATTCCTAATGCTGTTGATGTTGCTGTATTATTATAATTCATTTCTCTATAAAAAACTTGTTGAGTTGCAGTTCTTGCCGCATTAGTACCACTAACTGTGAGTGTAACCATAACACGAGCAGTAGACCACCCAGCAACGGTTCCTGTAGTTGCTACGTCATAATTAGTACTAGATGATGGTGTATCAAAATTTGCTGCCAATCAAAACATCTCCCTGAATTTGATTTTCGGGATTTCTCATCCCTCTATAATATATGTAATTATTGCTTTATTGTGTCAATAATTTTTATTAAAAATAATCTTTTAATAAAAATCATACATTCTTCCTGAATAAGAACATTTTCTAAAAAGAAACATATTATATTACAACAGTTAAGAGTAATTATAGTAATTTTCACTATTTTAAGGGGAGGCGTCATAATGGAGATTTTAAAAGTTATCCATGGAACCATGGAAATTGCCAATCAAATGCATACTATTACAAAAGCATTACAAGGATGCAACATAGAAGCAAAATCGGTTAATTACTATCCTAGTTACCTGAATTACAAAGCTGATTATAATCTTAATCTATTTTCGGTAGACATTAATCAGGCTGACAGATTAAGTAAAGAATTAGCTGTGAGATTAATAAATGAAAATAATATCTTTCATTTTCATTTTGGAACAAGTCTTACTTTGGATTATTCTGATTTGCCTATACTAAAAAATTTAAACAAAAAAACATTTATGCATCATTGGGGTTCAGACGTAAGGCTTTATTCTGTAGCATCAAAATACAACCCTTACGTAAAGGTAAAAGTTACAGATGAAAAAGAAATAAATAACAAACTTGAGTTTTTAGGAAAATATATTGATAACTGCATCGTTTCTGATGCTGAATTATATGAGTATGTTAAAAATTTTTATAAAAATGTGTATTTAATAAAACAAGCTATAGACATTAAAGAATATACCATAAAGAGCAAAAAAACTAATAATGAATTATGCATTGTGCATGCTCCTACCTCACCAGAGATAAAGGGCACTGATTCAGTACTTAAAGTTATAGAAGAATTAAAGGATAAGTATTCTTTTAATTTTAAATTAGTACAAGGAATGTCTCATTCAGAGGCGAGAAAAATATACGAAGAAGCAGATATAATAATCGATCAATTGCGAATCGGATCTTATGGTTTACTCGCCATTGAAGCTATGGCTATGGGTAAGACAGTCATAACTTTTATTAGTGATCCTATGAAGGATAAATACCCTAAGGAATTACCTATTATTTCAGCCAATCCAGATAGCTTAAAGGATACTCTTGAATATTTAATTATAAATAAAGATATGCTAGAGAAAAAGGGAGAAGATGGTAGACTTTTTGTAGAAAAGTATCATGATTCAAACCTAATAGCCAAAAATCTCTTAGAATTATATAAAGGGTGCTAATTATATTAACCCAGCTTAACTACTGAATACCATTAGCACCCTTTGTAAAATTTCTACCTCTTTACCACTGATTTAAAACATCTATAACATACTTAATTTCTTTCTCACTCATTCCATACCACATTGGTAAACTTAGTACAGTCCTTGAGATCTCTTCTGCTATTGGAAAATCACCCAGCTTATAACCTAAATCCTTATAAGCCTGTTGAAGATGTATTGGAATTGGATAATGAATTAAAGTTCCTATTCCTTTCTCTTTCAAATACTGCTGTAATTCATTTCTATACTCTGTCCTCACAGGAAATATATGCCACACTGAATCCTTAACTAGATTTATATCTGGAAGAATTAATTTACCATTATTTATTCTTTCAATATATAGCCTTGCGATTCTTTGTCTATCATTGTTCCATTTATAAAGATACCTTAGCTTTACTATTAAAAATTCTGCTTGTATTTCATCAAGTCTTGAATTGACCCCCCTATATTCATTGTGATATTTAATGTCTGAACCATAGTTTCTTAATGCTCGCACCTTTTGTGCCAAAATAATATCATTGGTAAGAATAGCTCCGCCATCGCCTAATGCTCCCAAATTTTTCCCCGGATAAAAACTGAACCCAGCTGCATCGCCAATACTTCCTATTTTTTCACCCTTATGCATTGCTCCATGAGCTTGCGCTGCATCTTCTATAAATTTGAGATTATATTTTTCACATAAGACTCTTACTTTATCAGCATCTATTGGTCTACCATATAAATGAACAGCAATAATTGCTTTTGTTCTTTTAGTAATAGCCTCTTCAATTTTATTTACATCGATATTAAATGTTTTAATATTAGGCTCAACTAGAACAACCTTAGCTCCAACACTCGAAACTGCTAATGCAGTAGCTATATACGTATTAGAAGGTAGAATTACTTCATCACCCACCCCTATATCATAACCCCTTAATATAAGACAAAGTGCATCTAAGCCACACCCACAACTTATACAATATTCAGTATTACAATACTTTGAAAAATCCTTTTCAAAATCATCTACACTTGGTCCTAAGATAAACCAATTTCTATCGTATACTCTTTTAAAAGCTTCTATAATTTCATCTCTTATTTCACTATGCATTGGTTCAAAATTTATAAATGGCACATCCACCCTAATCACTCCCTAATATCTTTTGACTGCTTCTTGCATATAAAAGTCCATATTCCTTATATAATCACTTTCGTTATAGTAATCGGAAGCAAGTACTAAAAGAACAGCACCCTCACTAAAATCATACATCTCTCTCCAAATATACGGTCCAAGATATAGACCAACTGATGTATCTTCTAATATAAACTCACTCTCTTCCTTTGGGTTTTTAACCTTTATTTTTACAGAGCCATTAAGACATACGAGCACTTGATGAAGTCTTCTATGTGCATGGAAACCTCTTTCAATTCCCTGCGGTACTTTGGTAATATAATATATACGTTTTATATCAAAAGGGATATCTACCATTTCTTCTATAGGTGTTAAGTTGCCATATTTACTATTTATATTCATAAATTTAAGCAATGAACAATTATACATGTTGCCTCTCCTTAATATTAGTGTTTAAACCCTTCTAAAAATTTTCTTAAATAGTCTTCTTCTAATTCAAAACTATCCTGATAATAAACTGTACTTGTATTATAATGAATTTTTGCGTCTAAGTAATAACACTCTTGTCCTAATGCACCAGCAATGTTTGAATAACAGGTAAGTTTTATTTCTTTAGGTAAAATACATATTATTTTTGCATTTTTATTAGCAAACAAAATATTTGTAAATCCAGCGCCACTTGCACCAGCTATGAATTCAGCTTCAGAAAAAGTCTTTAATTGATCCTTAAATGACATTTCTTCTGGATATATTACTTCATAACCATACTCTTTAAAGATTTGTTCTATTTCATTTTGATTCGTTAATCTAATAAGACTACAATTTCTCCTAGAGATAAATAATTTTTTAGTTATATTACTATTAATAGATAACTTATCATGAAGTAGGTTGACCGCTACTTCATTCATTATATAATCATCATATCTTATCCATACATCTTTTTTAAAATTCATAGGTGAAATAATTAAGTCTGATAAATATACCAATTTTTTAACATTATAAGAAGATCCTTGTTTTAAATAAACAATTTTCCTACCATGTGAATTTAACATATCTAATTCATCTTTGAAGGATTGAGTTCTAAGACATCTTTCATCCACTAATATTGGTACTTTATCGTATTCTCCTATTTCATCAATTAAACATAATTTAGATAATGATTCCAAATTAAAATGGAAATAATTAAAAGAAGCATTTGCTATAAGCATAATTCCCTCTTCAATTATCTCAGTAGAATTATCATAATAAACTATAGTAACATTCTTATCTACAAAAAGTGCATTGCCACATCTTAATTCAAATCTATTTTCATCATCCATCAGTGGCAAGTCATAAATACAATTGTCATTTCCATCAAAAATTAAACTATTTCCCCCAATCAAGTTTACATTATATAACTCAGCTATATAAGTTTCGGGATATTTAGCATATACATAATTATTGACTTCAAGGCTATCTCTGTAATCTGGTATATAAACCTTCTGAGTATATTCTTTTTGTTGAATAGAATATTTAAGATTATGGATATTACAATATTCCTTACATGAAATATTCTTTAATCTCTTTTCAATGTTCATGCGGTAGTCCCTCCTTTTTAGCATGTATTAATATTTAATAGTGCTTAGTTTACCCATTTATTTTAAACTTCACTTTTTAACCATTGCTTATATCCTAACTCCTCCCAAGGCATTCCCCTAGAAAAAGTATACTTCCATGGATACACTTGCTGCCCCGTCTGCTTATTTTCTATCTCTTGTATTTGAGATTTCTTCTTTGCTGGATTACCAACTACCAATGTTTCTTTTTCTACATTTTTACTTACAACACTTCCTGCTCCAACTAATGAATCCTCCCCGATATTTACTCCTGGTAAAATTATACTTCCAGCAGCAATTGCTGCATAAGCTTCTACAGTAACTCCTATTATAGTTTTAGACGGAGGTGTTGGATCATTAGTTAATATAACATTAGGGAAAATCCACACATAATCTTTTATTACACTTTTTTCTCCCACAAATACGTTACTATGCAGGCTAACATAATTACCTATGCTACACTCTTCTTGCACATCACACAAAGTTCCAACTCTAACGTTATTTCCTATCATTGACCTTTCTCTTATGGTTACCCTATGCCCAGTTTGAAAATTACTTCCTATAATTGTTTCACCATAAATAATTGTGTCGCTCCTAATTAATGCATTTTCTCCAATTATTAAAGGATGAACCTTGTTTATTCTATCATAATAAAAATCCATTAAATATTCTCCTAAGATACATCGAGGTCCAATATAACTCCCCTTTTTTATATGAACATTATCTCTTACTATTGCCCCGTAATCTATATAACAATTGTCTTCTATTATTACATTATCACCAATAATTACATTTTCTTTGATCATTGCACTATCCGAAATCATACAATTATTCATTCAATCACCCTCAAATTGATTTAAAAACTTTCTTAGATATTCTTCATCTAATTTAAAACTGTTCTGATAATACCTAAATGGTGTTTCTTTAGAAAGCAAAGCATCTAAAAAATAACACTGTTGACTTAGTATTCCAGCTATATTGGAAATCCAAGGCCATTCTATAGCTTTGGGTTGTATACATATAATTTTCACATTATTATTAGCAAATAAGATATTGGTGAATCCTGCACCATATACCCCTGCTATAATCTTAGCTTCAGAAAACACTTTTAACTTCTCAACAAAAGACATAAGTTCTGGAAAAATCATTTCATAACCATTGTCTGCAAAAATTTGTTCTACATTATTCTGGTTTTCTAACCTAGGGTTACCTGATGTTCTCCTAGAAATAAATAATTTTCTAAATATATTACTTTTAATTGATAAATTTTCATTTATTAATTTAATACCTAGGCTATTAAAGACACAATCTTTATTTTTAAGCAAATATCCTTCTTTAATCTGAAATGGATAAATCCCTAAATCTGAAATATATATTAACTTTTTTATGTTGTAAACAGACCCTTTTTTTAAAATAATAATTTTTCTTGCATTCTTATTTAACATTTCTAACTCTTCCAGAAATCGCGGTGTTTTAATACAAATCTCATCTATCAAGATTGGAACATTATTATATTCATTTATTCCATTAATAAAACACAATTTAGATACTACTTCTGTATGAAAATGAGAAAAATTATATGAACAAATTCCTATAAGCATTATTCCTTCATCAATATTTTCAATTGGTCCATTATAATTAATACAGGTTATATTTTTATCTACATATGTTGTGTTATTACATTTTAAATCAAATTTATTTTCATCGTCATTGAATGGCATATCATAAATACAATAATTTTTATCATCAAAAATAATATAATTCTCACCAATAATATTAACATTATTTAATTCAGCTATATAAACTTCAGGATACTTAACCTCTATATAATTATTATCTTTAGTATTTTCCCTGTAATCTGGTAGATAGATTTTCTGATAATCTTCCTTTTGTTGCAACGAATATTTAAAATTATGAATATTGCAGTATTCTTTACATGAAATAGTTTTTAATTTTTTTTCGATGCTCACAAATTAAAACCTCCTTTTAGCTATAAAATGTCTAATACATTCCCTTCTATTTGTAGTTGACATCCTTGATTGTATTCACATAAGGTAATATTTCCTTTTCTTTAGCTAAAGCTAAATCATCGTTATAGATTATATCATTCTTATTATCCCTATTGAATGAGATACCACCCCTTCTGTATTTAACGATATATCGTGGTAAAAAGCCAATACTACATCCATTTCTTGATAAATATAGCCATCGAGGATAATCCTCTAGCAACTTATATTCCTCATCATACATACCATATCTATCTATAAGTTCTCTTTTGTAAGACATACCAGGCGCAGGTATAAAATTACCCTCACACAAAAGTCTATAACAATCAATAGGATTCCCGTAGATATGCTTAATATATTGCCATATAGGAGTTGTTAATAAACATTCCTTTAATTGTTCATCTTACTCAGCTACATATCCGGCTAATACGAGATAATTTGATTCTAAAAAATATTTTACAATATTACTTATAACCTCACCATCAAAGAGTACATCATCACAAGCAAGGTTAATAAAATAATTACCAGTAGCTAAACTAATTGATTTATTTAAATTCTTAACCGTTCCCAAATTGCATGAATTTTGATTTATTACATAATTAACTATATTTTCTTTTTTATTATCCATTATAAATTGTTCTATTTCATCTTTCTTAAAGTCGCTTGAAAAGTCATCGCTAATAATAATTTCAATATGCTGATAATTCTGCTCTAAAATTGAATTTAGACACTCTTTCATATATTTAAAATTATTATAAGATAGTACCAGAACACTTACTAGATTGCTATTATCCATAAATCACTCTCCTATCTTATTCATTATTTTCGTTTAAGAAAGATTCTATCTTTTCACAAAGTTTTATCCATTCAAAATTCTCTTTTGTATAAATTTGAATATCCTTGCATACCGATTCCAGTCTTGCTTCATTTAAACAAACTGTTATCAGTTCATTTGAAAGAGCTACATGATCATTTATAGGAAACAGACTTCCATATTTTTTGTCATCTGTGATATCCCATGCCGGATCTATATCTGACGAAATTATATAACATCCTTTGTTAGCTGCTTCTCCAAATACATTTGGAAATCCCTCACATCTTGAAGTAAGACAGAAAATCTTTGCTTTTTTATATTCTTCCTCAATTAATTTTCTATCATTAATTCTTCCTGTGAAAATAATTCGATCTTTTAATTCTGGATTAGTCTCTATAAAATTATTAATATATGCTTGAAAATATGGTTCTATACTCCCTATAAGTTTTAACTTCCAATTTAGAAGCTTTGGGGACGCTAATTTAAATGCCTCAAGTAAAACTTCTGTAGCTTTTTCATAAGTTCCCAATCTTCCTACCGTAATTATTGTATTTTCTTTCTCTTTGTATTCTATATTTCTAGTAATACCTGCGTTATAATACCCATTTGGTATATATTCAATTTTTACTGGCCAATTTTCATGGAGTGTTTTTTTAAGGTTTTTACATTCCACAGAGATAAGAGTACATTGATTCAGCAAATCAGTATTCTCCTGACCAAGCACTATTCTTCTTAACCAATGTATATTTAAGTCAAGTTTTAAATAAATTTTCCCTTTTGGATTAATGGATTTATATTTTTCTATCATTCTTAAATTAAAATCATAATAACCTATAAGAAAGAGTACATCCGTATTTTCCAAAGCGTTATTAATTACGCCATCATCAACCGCATAAATCATTGTGATATTCTCCTTTGTTACTTCATCATAATTTTCTTGATTTTTATTACATAAAATTGAACTATTGTAGTTTAAATACTTGCTAAATATCATAGTAATTATACCCAAATCTTTACATAATTCCACATCTACAAAACTAGGCCAGTATAAGGTAAAGTTTTTTTTCATTCTAATTATCATTCCTTTCTCTCAGCTTTCAATATCCCTCTGGATTGTTAACTTGAAAACGCCAAGCATCAATACACATATCTTGAATATTTTTTTCTGCACTCCAATTTAAAATAGTTTTTGCTTTTATAGGATTTGCATAACACTCTGCTATATCTCCCAATCTAGGTCCTGATATTACATATGGTATATTTTTATTAGTAGCTTTTTCAAAGTTTTTAACCAAATCTAAAACACTATATCCTACTCCAGTTCCAAGATTATAAGTCTCGATTCCTCTAGTTTTCATGATTTTTTCTAAAGCTTTTAAATGTCCCTTAGCAATGTCTACAACATGAATATAGTCTCTAACTCCTGTGCCATCATGTGTAGCATAATTACTACCAAATATACTTAATTTCTCTCTTTTACCCATTGCAACTTGAGTTATAAACGGCATCAAATTATTTGGTATGCCTCTTGGATCTTCACCTATTCTTCCACTTTCATGAGCACCTATAGGATTAAAATATCTTAATATAGCTACACTCCACTGTTTATCTGATGCATAAATATCTTGAAGCATTTCTTCTATCATTAACTTAGTTCTACCATAAGGATTAGTGGCACTTAGAGGAAAGTGTTCACTTATAGGCACTCTCTTTGGCATTCCGTATACAGTTGCAGAGGAACTGAAAACTAATTTTTTCACATTATACATTTTCATTACTTCACAAAGTACAAGCGTTCCTGTAACATTATTATGATAATATAAAATTGGTATTTTTATAGATTCCCCTACAGCCTTAAATCCAGCTAAATGTATTACAGCTTCTATATTATTTTCAGAAAAAATTTTTTCTAAAGCAAGTTTATCTAAAATATCTGCCTCATAAAATTTCAAATGTTTTCCTGTTATTTCTTGAACTCTCTTTAATGATTCCAGTTTGCTATTAGCAAAATTATCCACAACTATAACTTCATATCCTGAATTTAATAGTTCCACACAAACATGACTTCCAATATAACCTGCTCCCCCTGTTACCAGTACTTCCATAAAAACCCTTCTCCTTTTAAATATAATTTTCATACAATTCATCATATGGAAATATGGAAGTAATAGTTCCTAGTCACATTATTCACATTTCAGTTGCAATGCACTACAAACTCTTCTGGAACTTAGCTACATATTCATAAGATAAGAAATATCCTTTCATTTCAGGTCCTACTATACTACAAATATTATCTAATAATTTATCATCTTCTGGTGCTAATTCATTATAATAATGAAATACAAATGGATTAGTATATCCACACTCATCAAATATTTTGTATATATCTGTTAAAGTAAAAAATTTATTGTTACTTCTATCTAAAATTGAATTATTATCATACATAAAACTTCCACTTAATAACCCTTTTATAACTGAAATATGCATTACGTTTGGGATCGTTGCAATTATATATCCTCCAGGCTTTAAAAATTTTTTTACTTCATTTAATAGTCTAAAGGGATCTTTACTTTGTTGTAGTCTATTTCCAAGAATTATATAGTCAAAAAAATTTGTTTTATCTTTTTTAAAACTCATTTTATAATTTTCTTCAAAATCCTCTATCATTGTTTCTAAAATTTTCTCACCTAGTTTTGCTATATTCTGATTTGTCTCTATACCATATATTTTAGAATTAGGGTACTTATATTTTAATTTAAGTAGCGTTGCCCCAAGTCCACAGTCAAATTCAAGTATAGTAAACTCATTTTCTTTAGGCTCATTTATACGCTCTATTATGTCAAATTTCACTGTACTACTTACGTTAGAATTAAAACCCCACTTATCTTCAAGTTTTTTTCGATTTATGAATAAAATATTACTAAATTCACTATAATCTTTTTTAAAAGATGAACTACCAAAATGGTGTATGAAACTATCATTGCACAGCATCATCTTGTATCCTGCTTCTATAATCCTCATACTTAAATCATCATCTTCAAAATTTCCAGGTGAAAACCTTTCATCCATAATGCCAATTTCATTAAAAACATCCCTTTTTATAAGCATACAAAATGCCACAAGTCTAACTTTTTCTTCCCATTTATTTGGATTTGAAATGTTGTTAGCTTCCGCAAACGGAATCATATCTTTAACATCAATATAAGGCACACTTACCGACTGATAATTAGAACAATTGTTAGTTATAGATGCAACTCCGCCAATTTTATCATCACTGTATATACATGTTTTAAGGTTATCAAGCCACCTTGGAGTAACTACAGTATCATTATTTAATAGCAAAATATCATTTTCTTTTTCTGCAGCTGCTATCCCAATATTACATCCTTTTGGGAATCCAACATTTTCATCATTTAAAACAGCTTTTATATCCTTCTGTTCTTTAAGCCACTCTCTTGTTCCATCAGTTGAATTATTATCTACAACAATTATTTCATAGGTATTCTCTTTAGTGTATTTCCTTATGCTATCAACACATATAAGGTTATAAACGAGATTATTGTAGGTTAGAATTATTATTGAGGTTTTTCTGTTTGCAATCATTACTTTATCCCATCCTTTAAAACTTAGTGTTACAAAATATGCTTCACTTACATATTATTCTTAATGTTCAAAAATGTGCCTTATCATTTTCTAAATGCATATTTAATGATGTTTAGAATAATGGCGTCTACTTAATTCCTTTTTATTTATAATATGTGTTTCCTATTTCAAACCATAGCATATTATATAGTGTAGATTTTTTTTAGGAGGTTAATATGGTAACCATTAGTTTATGTATGATTGTAAAAAACGAGGAAGATGTTTTAGGTAGGTGTCTTAAATGTGTTAAAGACATTGTTGACGAAATTATTATAGTAGATACTGGATCAACTGATAAGACAAAGGAAATTGCTTTAGAATATACAGACAAAGTATTTGATTTTAAGTGGATAAACGATTTTTCTGCCGCTAGAAATTACTCTTATTCTAAAGCCAAAATGGATTTTATCCTTTGGCTAGATGCAGATGACGTAATACTGGACGAAGATATAAAAAAATTCAAACAACTTAAGCAAGACTTAACTCTAGATGTGGATAATGTAATGCTAATGTATAACGTAGGCTTTGATGAAAATGGAGCAGTTACTTTATCATATTTTAGAGAACGCTTATCAAAACGAACAAATAATTCTAAATGGTCAGAACCTGTTCACGAATGCCTTATAATGGGAGGAAATATTAAAAGCCTAGATATTTGCATAACACATAGAAAAGAACATGCAGCTGTACCCGGTAGAAATATATCCATTTATAAAAAATTATTATCTGAGGGAAACTCTTTGAGTCCAAGAGGTCTTTTCTACTATTCAAGGGAATTATTTCAAAATGGATTTATTGAAGATGCTATAAAATATTTCAATGAATTTTTAGACACCAAAAAGGGCTGGGTAGAAGATAATATAAGTTCATGCTTTGATCTTTCTAAGTGTTATAACATTGTAGGTGATAAAGAAAGCATGCTTAAAATACTCCTTAAAAGCTTTGAATATGATACTCCACGAGCTGAGATATGCTGTAATATAGGAACCTATTATTTCGAATCTGGAGATTATAAAAGCGCTATTGTCTGGTATAAAATTGCATCAGAGCTCACTAAGCCAGTTAATGGCTGGGGTTTTATATCTCATGATTTCTGGGGTTATATACCCAATATACAGCTCTCTGTTTGCTATGATAGATTAGGTAATAGAGATGAATCAATTAAATATAATGATAAAGCTGCACAGTTTAAGCCTAACTCGGCCGCAGTAATCGCAAATAGAGATTATTATAAAAGAACTGCTTTATAGGTTTTTATATTGTGAATACATTCTAAATATGGGAGGTAACTTTTCATGGGAGAACCTGCAATAATTAGTAATAGTCCACTATCAAAGTTATTCTATGGTTTTGGAAACAATTCTATAATTTTAGAGGATTATAAAATAAGTAATTTTAGTTATACTTATATCGGCACTGGCACCTTTATAAAAGACAATTGTTGGCTTAATATTTGTTCATATGAGAATAATAATTCACCTAAAATTGTTA
>ERZ1463033.51-NODE-51-length-17920-cov-9.579065_pt1 | contig 17920 bp, 17 predicted proteins | sample MGYA00564481_ERZ1463033 | MGnify/ENA primary metagenome ERZ1463033 (study PRJEB39244, sample SAMEA3635150) | Helicobacter pylori | study: EMG produced TPA metagenomics assembly of PRJEB11511 data set (Assembly of a 5300-year-old Helicobacter pylori...
TTGTGACTGGAGTTCAGACGTGTGCTCTTCCGATCTAAAAAAATAAATAATGTTGAAAGCAGTAGCAGTGATACGACAAAAGAAAGTATCAGTACCAGAATCTCGAATTTCTCATGGAAACTTTGAATTTCAGGCAGAAGCTTGTTATTTATACTTTCTGTATACCCAGTAGGCTGCAAAAGCTTCCGCCCAATAGTATAATCTTCTATACTTTTTTTACTAGTGAAGGCAGATACAATATGTTCTGTTGTTATATCCTCTTGATGTAAATATCCGGCAATGGCATAATCGTGTGCAATAATCTCCTTTTTATATTGGTTTGTCATGAAATATACCATGACCTGTGCTATTAAAATAGAACACAAAAGAATTATGGATACCATTGAAAATAGTTTCCTTATATTGTGATTAATAAAAATTCTCATAAAATAGCCTCACTTTAACACATTCCACTTATATCCCAATCGGCGTAACGTCAATAAAAATTTCGGATTCTCAGCATTATCTTCAATTTTGCTTCTTAGTCTTCGTACATAGACGGATAGAGTGTTGTCATCGATGAAGTTGCCGTTACTATCCCACAGCCTGTCTAAAATAATGTTTCTCGTGAGCACAATATTTGGGTTTTTCATGAACAGACACAGAAGCCGATACTCCAAACTAGTAAGTTCTATTTCTTTGTAATCCTTAAACACTCGACTTTCAAGCAACTTGATGGTAATATCATTAGATTGCAATTCAATGGGTTCTTGGCTAGGAATGTGGTAACGGCGAAGCAAAGCTTTGATTCGCGAAATCAGTTCATTCAATTTGAAAGGTTTTGTAATATAGTCATCCCCACCAATATCCAAACCCATTACAATATTGACCTCTTCATCAGAAGCAGTTAAAAATATAATGGGTACATCAGATGATTGCCGTACTTTCTTACAGATGTCAAACCCACTTCCATCAGGTAATTTCAAATCGAGTAGCAACAAATCATACTTCTTATCACTAAGCATCAAAAAACCTTCCCTTACGGTTCGTGCTAAGGCAATATGAAAACCATTCTTTCGGAGTGAAAACTCTAGACCATCAATAATACTCAAATCATCTTCTACTAATAAAATTGTATTCACTGTTGGTTCCTCCCTGCTTTCTCTGTCTAATAATAAATTAGATCAATTTTACAAATAATTTGTAAATATTAGAAAATGATATTTATCTTTTAAATATACCATTTACTTTTATACACATTATATCCTATTTAACTTATTAAAGGGATTAATATGTATTTTAGTGAATTTTCTAAAACCCTTCTATTTCATTATTTTAAGGAATAAGCAATGATAAGTAGCTTTTACTTTATTATTTTCAGAAAAATTTTCATTATAATACTTGATTACTTTTTTAATAAAAGTTAGAGAAGTACATTTATTGTTTTTATTACTATTATTAGCACCAGTTTTTTTTATTGAAGTGAAAAAATCATTACAGTTATTGAAATATTCATATTCAAATTTTTCTTTACCTTCTACTAAAACATCATCAATATTCTGATTTTTTGTAGCATCTTTACATAATGTAGATAATTCATTAAGACTATAAAAAGACTGTCCTGAATATATGGATTCTTTTATAGACATTTCTTCCTTTACTTTTTTAAAACATTCATTTAATTCACAAAAAGTATGTTCTCCAAATGTAGAAAAACAAAGGGTACCATTTGGATTCAATAGAGTATATAATTTTTCTATTGTTGCATGTATATAATTAAACCATTGAAAGGTGGCATTAGAAATAATAATATCGTAAGTATTATTAAAATTCATTTCTTCCAAATCACCACAAATAAAATCAACAGAATCATTTTTAATTTTTGACTTTATTTCAGTAATCATTCCTGGCGCAATATCAACAGCAGTTATATGCGAATGCGGAAAAAGATCAATTAAAGTAGATGTTAAGTAACCCGTTCCACAACCAATCTCTAAAATATTTTTAACTTCAGTGTTATTTCTATTGTTTTGCATCATAAATTTCACTAAAAAATTTTTCATATCCTTTTGCACGTGGGCATATTCATCATAATTTGATGCATTTTTACTAAAATGAAGTTTTAACTGTTTTTTATCAATCATAAATTCTCTCCCCTTATAGGTGTTTTTTTATAAATTTTGATATGAAATTATAACAATCATGAGCATTTGTGAAAAATGGGATATGACCTCCATTCTTTATAACTTCCATATTAGAATGTATTAATATATTTTTAATATATAAAGTAGCCTCTATTGGACATATTTTATCTTCTTCACCATGAATCATTAATAAAGGAATATTTATATCTACTAATTTATTTCTTAAATCCTTTTGAATTAAATAATCAAGTTCCAAAACCAAAGAATCTACTGACTGAATTTTAATGTTCTTTTCCATTATCTTTAAAAATTGCGTGTTATATCCCTTTTCCTTTTCTTCATCTGAAAACAACGAGTCATAAAAATTAAAGAGTGTTGCTTTCGGATTTTTATATAGCTGAGATTTCATTCTTTCTACAATTCTTTTATTCCACCCTAAATTGTACCCCTCTTCTTTATGTTGAATAAAAGAGCTTGTACCTCCAATCAAAATTAAGTTATTAATATTCCATAAATTATCTAAAACAATTTCCTCCGCTACTAATGATCCGAGTGACCATCCAAGTAAGGAAAAAGAGGAAAGTTGTTTTTCTTCTATAATGTTTATTCCCTTTTGTTTAAACCCATCTAATAAATCAATGTCATCCCATTCAATAAAAATCAATTCAAAATCCTTTGATAAAAAACCACTAATTCTTTTCCAAACACAACTGTTCATTCCAAAGCCAGGTAGCATAATTAAATAGGGCTTATTCATAATAAGCCCCCAATAATCTTTAATTCTTTTCCTATTTCTTTAATTTTAACCAATGCTTCTTCTAAATCTTCTTTTGAATGGGTTGCCATTAAAGAAATTCTTAAACGACTTGTTCCTCGTGGTACAGAAGGTGGTCGAATGGCTGGTACATATACGCCTTGTGATAATAATATTTTGCTGAATTCAACAGCCTTGTCTACTTCTCCAATTAATATGGGAATGATTGGGGTTTTGCTTTCAATTACATTAAATCCTGCTACTTTAAGTTGGTTTTGAAACCAGTTTGAGGTTTTTAATAGTTTAACTCTTCTTTCCTCATCCTTTTCAATAATTTCTAGTGCCTTTATAGAAACTGCAATTGTACTAGGGGATAAAGCTGTAGAATAAATAAAGCTCCTTGCAGAGTTTATTAAATAATTAATTAAATCCTTTTTACCGGCTACATATCCGCCTTCTGAAGCAACAGCTTTACTTAACGTTCCCATAATAATATCAATTTCATTGTCTAAACCAAAATATGATACTGTACCTGATCCATTTTCACCTAAGATCCCGGTAGCATGTGCATCATCTACCATTGTCATCATGTTAAATTTCTTTGCAATTTTCACAATCTCTGGCAATGGTGCAATATCACCATCCATGCTAAATACACCATCTGTTACAATTAAATTGTTACTTCCTTTATACTTATTTATTTTGTTTAATAAATCATTCATATCACAATGCTTGTACCTTATAAGTTTTGCACCACTTAACCGATAGCCATCAATAATACTAGCATGATTTAATTTATCGGAAAAAATTACCCAGCTAGCATCGCACAAGGCTGAAATAATACCCACATTAGCCATATATCCAGTATTAAAAACTAAACTTGCTTCAGTCCCTTTAAATGATGCAATCTTTTCCTCTAATTGTTTATGTAGGTCATAACTTCCTGTGGTTAATCTAGAACCACCTGACCCAACACCATATTTGTTGATTGCATCAATAGCAGCTTTTTTTAACCTAAAATCATCACAAAGACCTAAATAGTTATTTGATCCTAAAAGTATAAACTCTTTTCCTTCAATTTTAACCCTAGGTGATTGCCCTGTATCAATGTATCTAAGTTCTCTATATAATCCTTTATCCTTAATTTTTATAAGTTTATCTGTTATATAATTCATTAATTAGTCCCCCTATAATCAAAATATATAACAAAAGCAAACCTTTGTCAACCCAGTTTGTATGTTTGGTTTACAATTCACCTAATTACCCACTTTATATCAAAATAAAAAATAAAAACCTTTATTATGGATAGATATTCTTTTTATGCAAATAATACTAATGAGGTGATATTAATGAATAGTAACATTGAGTTTTTAGACTATATTTATCAAAATGCTGAAATGGGCAAAAGTACAATTAGTGAATTAATTGATATTGTAAAAGATGAACCATACAGAAAAAATTTGGAGTCACAACTGAAAGAATACACTGAAATATTTGATATATCAAATAATAAAATTAAGGATACACAAGCGTCATCTAAAGGCATAGGAACTCTTACTAAAATAACTTCATATATAATGATTAATATTAAAACACTAACAAACAAAACCCCATCGCATATATCTGAAATGCTAATTCAAGGTAGCACCATGGGGATTATTGATATTACAAAAAGACTTAAACAATATAAAGATGCCACTCAAGATATAAAAGATATAGCGAATAGATTGTTAAAGTTCGAGCAACAAAATGTTGAAGAAATGAAAAAGTTTTTATAATCAATTACAAATTCTAATAAACAGACACATGCTGATATTGAAGAGATTAATAATAATATTAAAAAAGCTTTTAAGTCTCCTCTTACTAAAGAAGAAGCCGGTAGTCTTGCCTTTCCACTAGAAATTGTTCTATTAGCACCATCATCATCAAATAAACAGCCGTGGAGGTACTTACTCCATTTATAAATTCATGCGTATTAAATTCTTGAACTTCATATCCAGAGCCTTCTCTCCATTTTAATACCAAAGATATTATTCCCTTTAACCTATTGCAGCCAGCCTGTTTCGAGTATTGCCTGAGCTATGGTTAATGATGGTAGTATGTTGTATTTTTCATAGGATAGTAAAGCTCCTGGGACGAGGCTTTTTATTATTTGGGTTTTATCCATTGGTGATTCCTCCTTTAGGGTTTTACTTATATATATATATAGGAAGGGAGAATTTTTTAGATTTTGGGAAGATTATTTTATTAAAGCATTGGTTTATATGTGTTGTTAAGCACTCAGCTAAATTTAACTAAGAAATTACGCTTTGGAATAGATCCTTTTAATTCAAAAACATCTTCTTATATTGTATTTTACTTATTTTATGTGGAGCATAATGGTATAATTACTTTAAGATCATTTTTTAATTCTAAAAAATGATAAGCAGAAGTTCTAATATAATGGATCTAATGTATAATTAGATTTAGGTGAAAAAATTTAAAAACTATTTCTAAAATGGTAGTGGAATAATTATGTTTTTCTATGCTATATTGAAAAACATAAATTAACGAAAAGTGGAGGTTTAAAATGATTATATGCAAAAATTGTGGTAATGAAGTAGATGAAAATGAACCTTATTGTCATTATTGTAGTCATGATATATATGAGAGTTTAGAGGATTATCAAATTTCTTCAATTAATAATATTCAAAAGTTAAATACTAAGAAAAGACGCCTTACTACTCTATTGGTAGCAGGCACCATAATAGCATGTTTTTGTATACCTATATTAAGGATCCATAAATTAAATCATAATGTTGCTCTTCTTAAGCAATCATCTAATAAAAAATATAACACTGTATCACAAATACATTATAATGATAAAATTAAGAAAAAAATTAATCAGCATGTAGAAACATCTAAAGTGCTTTTTATAAGAAAACACAACAAAAAACAGCTATAACTAATCAATATATTAAAGAAGACACTGAAAAAATGTACTAAAAGTAGCAACTTTAATAATAGTTAAATAAATATTTTATATTAGGATAATAATTTATTATGATTAAATTGATGATGATGAAAAAATAATTGAACTTCATAACAAGTTATATAATGGAATGTTAAAAACTTATAAGCCTAAGTGGTTAAATAAAGGTGGTTTTAATAAAGAAGATTATTTTATTTCGTCCCACGCAACCCCATATATAATACTTTATAGAGAAATTGTTTCTATTTCAGCCATCTTTTAATTGCATGCAAAACAGCTAATGCATCCTTTAAAGTTTAAGTCATAAAGATTTATCATTTCTGTTTCGACTCCGATTGAAGATGCACCTTGCAAAGCATAGTCCAACAGAGTCGCAGTATCCCTCAAAAGTTTAAAGTCCATTTTATATACTAAAAGCGAACTTTGGCTATATAACTAATTTCCATGACCTCACTATAGAATAAACGAACTTTAAGTTGATATAACACGAGCTTTTGACATTTTTCCATTCTTTTTTGAATTGTAAGCATACAACAGAACTTGTTGTATGCTTTTATTTGTTTTTGAAACCAAGATTATTTCATTTGTATACGAAAGTATAATTTATATATTAAAATGTGAGAGAAAACATTTTTATTTACGTTATATAAAGTGTAAAAGCTTTTACAGCAACTATAAGATGGGGGAAATTTATGAAAAGTAATGAAGAAAATTATATTAGGCGGCTGAAAAATAGAAAAGAAGATGCACTAGAATTTATAGTAGATAAATACTTAGCCTTAGTAAAATTTACTGTGTATAAGATTCTATCACCACTTAAAAGAGATGGAATCATTGAAGAGTGTATAAATGACGTTTTTTTTTCAGTATGGAATCATTCAGATAAATTTAAGGGAGACGACGTCGAGTTTAAAAAATGGATATATATAATAGCTAAATTTAGAGCCATTGATTGTTATAGAAAGGAAATTAAAAATACAGAGGTTAGTTTAGATGGAGATATAAGTGAAGGTAAATCCATAGAAGACGAAATTATTATTACAGAGGGAAAAGATGAATTGATAGTTTTAATAAATTCTCTTGAATCTATAGACAGAGACATATTCATTATGAAGTTTTTCTTAGATGTGAAATCAGATGATATAGCTAAAAAACTTGGAATGAGTAGAGCTTCTATAGATAATAGAATTTATAGAGGAAAGAAAAAGCTGAGTAAAAAAGTTACTAGTTTGAATTTGGAGGTAGTCTGATATGAAAGATATTTATGAACTATTAAATGATATAAACATAGATGAGAGTGAAATGGATGAATATGAAGTAAATAATATGGGAGTATCAAGTATTGAAAAACTAAGAATAAAGAAGGCTTTAAGAAAGGCTATAAAGAAAAATAAACCAGGTCATAAAAAAGCTATAATTGCCGCAGGTTTGTTTTTTGCAATGATTGGATGTACTGGAGTTATTGGAATAGCTAACCCAACCTATGCAACGGATATACCTATTGTGGGGAATATTTTTAGATTTTTAGATAATGATCGAACCGGTGTATATGACAAATACAAAGAAAACGCAAATGAAATAAATGTTACTAAAGAAAGTAATGGAAATTCAATTACTATAAAAGATGCTATTTTTGATGGAAGAACATTAACCTATACTTATGAAATAAAAAGCAATGAAGATTTAGGTGAGAACCCAACTTTAGGTAGTGGAGGTCCAAGTATTGAAATTGAAGACTATAATGGAGAGATATCAGGAAGCTCTAGAACGCAAAGAGCGTATAAGAATACTTACGTTTGTAAAGATACTTATACTATAGACGAGCAAAGAAAACAGATTAATTTTCAATTAAAAATTAAAAGTGTTAAAGCTATGAATGGTGAAGAGTCAAAACAAATAAAGGGAAAGTGGAAATTTAGGATTAGTTTACCAGCATTACAAAGCACTAAGCAAGCGGTGAACAAAGGCACTGAAAAGGATGGGATAAATGTAAATATAAATTCTATTTCTAAAACAACCGCAACCTTTAGTATCGATCTTTCTCAAAGTATAACTAAAAAAGTAAAAGAAAAATGGTTTGATGTAAGCACAGAGTTAGAAGTAAGAGATAATTTGGGAAATGTTTATAAGGGTGAAGACAATGGAGCAAGAGGAGATGAGACTACCTTAAACTTTAGAGAAACTTTTGGTAAATTAGACGTCAAGGCACATCAGCTTATAATAACTCCTAAAATTCATATGTCGAATACTGGTGGCGGAGTTGAAACAGATAAAAATGGAAAGGAAACTGAAATAAAAGCTAAAACAGATGAAAATCATCCTGAAAAAGGGGATATTATATTAGACAATATTGTTGTTGACTTAGATAAGTAAATATAATTTTAATTTAGTTTTAGATCAAAATAAGTCCTTTAGGAGAAATCTTTCTAGAGGACTTTTTACGCTGAATGTAACACATAAAATGATACATTCAAGATTTAAATTGCTTAACTAAATGCTTAAAAACCTATATAAATCAAAGCTTCATTTAATATATAAATGTAGCAGTTTATGTAAAATTATGTATTTATTTATGACTTTGTAAAAGAAAATTGCGACATATTAACTATTGTTTTAAATCCATACAAGCGGTCAAAATGACGCTCTTATATTCATCTAAAAGAGGAAACTTATTTTTAATTGATATATCGATAATTTCATTTATTGGATATTCAATTTGTTTTGCTAAAAATTAATATAGCCGTTGGTATTTTTCCAATAAAAAATAGCTATTAAATATAATAATATTTAATAACTACTCATTAATTTCATGCATATTTCATCTTTTTATTAGTTTCACTGCTTCTCTAGCACATTTCATTTGAAGATTATTACCTTTTCTTGTTCTCTTTGTAAAACCATATTAGATAACATCATATGAAAATCTTGCTCTTGTTTGTAATTTTCATTTTTACTAATTACATTTCACTAATTTTTTTCGTTTGAACATATCAATCTTATAATGGTTAATCTGTGTTTATTTTACTACCCTAATGTTAAATACCTTATATATCCTAATATTTATTTATAGTAACATTTTGCTTTATCAATATCATTAAATAAATCCATCTTGAATTCAATAACTTCTCTTGCGGCTTTAATACATGGTGGATAAATAGCATTTGGTTCATACCAGCCTGCATTTTCCGCTAACACTTCACGACATTTTTTATAATAAGCAGCTTTTAAATCGCTAGATATATTAATTTTAGAAATACCCAAGGTTACTGACTTAGCAATTTCTGCATCTGAATTTGAAGATCCTCCATGTAATACTAATGGGACTTCAACTTTTTGTCTTAAAACCTTTAATAAATCTAATTTCAATTCTGGTTTCATTCCTTTAGGATAAATACCATGTGCTGTACCAATTGCAACTGCCAATGAATCAACACCTGTCCTATCAACAAAATCTTTTGCAAGTTCTGGATCAGTGTATATAATTGTATTTTCTTTACCTTCTAGATATGTTCCTGTAGTTCCTGTAGTTCCAATAGTTCCAAGCTCCGATTCAACTGATACGTTTAATGGATGTGCAACTTCTATTACTTTTTTTGTAATTGCTATATTTTCTTCATATGGCATATGAGAAGCATCGATCATTACTGATGTAAATCCACAACGAATTGCACGAAGAGCTTGATCAAATGTTCCACCATGATCTAAATGAATAACCATTGGTACAGTAGATTTATTAGCCTCTTCTATACATGAAGCTATAAAACTATCTTCTAAAAATGAAAGTTCATCTGGATGAATTGCTAAAATTACAGGGGCTTGTTTCTCATTTGCACTTTCTACAACAGCTTTTAGTATTTGGCCACTTCCAATATTAAACGCAGGTACTGCAAATCCATTCTCTTGTGCTACTGTAAGCATTTCTTTCATATTAATTAACATGTTACATCTCTCCTTTAAATTTAAATTGGTTTTCACCTTTATGTATTAGAGATACCACCAAGATCATATTGTTGGTACCTCTTTATATATTAATATTTATTTATAGTAACATTTTGCTTTATCAATATCATTGAATAAATCCATCTTGAATTCAATAACCTCTCTTGCTGCTTTAATGCATGGTGGATAAATAGCATTTGGTTCATACCAACCTGTATTTTCCTCTAACACTTCACGACATTTTTTATAATAAGCAGCTTTTAAATCACTAGATATATTAATTTTAGAAATACCCAAAGTTACTGACTTAGCAATTTCTGCATCTGAATTCGAAGATCCTCCATGTAATACCAATGGTATATCAACTTTTTGTCTTAGAACTTTTAATAAATCTAATTTCAATTCTGGTTTCATTCCTTTAGGATAAATGCCATGTGCTGTACCAATTGCAACTGCCAATGAATCAACCCCTGTTCTATCAACAAAATCTTTTGCAAGTTCTGGATCAGTATATATAATTGTATTTTCTTTACCTTCTAGATATGTCCCGGTTGTTCCTGTAGTTCCAATAGTTCCAAGCTCCGATTCAACTGATACATTTAATGGATGCGCAACCTCTATTACTTTTTTTGTGATTGCTATATTTTCTTCATATGGCAAATGAGAAGCATCAATCATTACTGATGTAAATCCACAACGAATTGCACGAAGAGCTTGATTAAATGTTCCGCCATGATCTAAATGAATAACCATTGGTACAGTAGATTTATTAGCCTCTTCTATACATGAAGCTATAAAACTATCTTCTAAAAATGAAAGTTCATCTGGATGAATTGCTAAAATTACAGGGGCTTGTTTCTCATTTGCACTTTCTACAACAGCTTTTAGTATTTGGCCACTTCCAATATTAAACGCAGGTACTGCAAATCCATTCTCTTGTGCTACTGTAAGCATTTCTTTCATATTAATTAACATGTTACATCTCTCCTTTAAATTTAAATTGATTTTCCAGTTGACTTAGATAATTTAATGTAATATCTAACTTTTTCTATACTATCCTTTTCTACTTGGTGCATTAGGGTAAAGAAATTTATATTAGGATTTTCTCCCAGTTGTTTTTTCGTACTTTCACAACAAGCATCAAGAAAATCAGTTCCTACATTAATCTTATTAATACCATATTCTACGGACTTTTTTATATTATACTCACCTGAACCTGAACCTCCATGTAAAACTAATGGCATTTTGGTAAGTTCTTTAATTTCTTTTAATCTTTTAAAATCAAATTTGGGGATCATTCCATCTGGATAATTTCCATGCGATGTTCCAATTGAAATTGCAAGAGCATCTATTCCAGTTTCTTTAACAAATTTTTTTGCTTCCTGTGGATCCGTATACATAGAATTAGCTGTAAAGCATTCACCTTCGCTCGCACCCATACACCCAATCTCACCTTCAACGCTAACATTAAATTTGCTAGCAAATTCAACTACTTTTTTTGTTAATGAGATATTTCCTTCTAAATCAAATCTAGAAGCGTCTACCATAACTGATGAAAATCCATCTTCTATAGCCTTTTTCAAATATTCATATTCTTCCCCATGATCAAAATTAAGTGCAACTTCAACACTAGCCCTATTTGCTAACGTTTTCACAATTGGTGTTATTAATTCGCTATCACTATGCGTTAATAAATGTTCTTGGACAATATCTATTATTATTGGTGCTTTTTCAAGCTCAGCAGCCATAATTACTGCTCTTGCCGTTTCTAAGTTAAAACAATTAATTGCCATTACTGCATAGTTTCCTTCATTTGCTCTTCTAAGCATCTCTTTCATTGAAACATACATATTTAATATCTCCTTTACTTTAATTGTCAGATATAGAAATTGATGATAAATCCAGTTCTTCTTCTTCTTCCAATATTTCCTCTTCTACTGCTGTTTTCTTTGTTAAAATTAATATTGATGCACATATAATTGTACCAACTCCTAATGCTACTAAAAATCCTAATGGATTTTTCATAGCTGGTACTATAAACATTCCACCTGAAGGAACGGGACTTCCTACATTCCAAAGCATTGCAAGTCCGCCACCAATCGATGCTCCTATTGAAGATGCTGCTATAACACGTATAGGATCTTTTAATGCAATCGGAATAACACCTTCAGTAATCATACATATGCCCATTGGAAATGCAATTTTAATATTTTCTGATTCGACTCTCGAATATTTTTTTCTAGCCAATACCCATGATAAAGTAACTCCAAATGGTGGAACCATTGATGCTAAGATTTTTACAGCTTCTGGACCATAGACACCTTGGGTTAATAAACCATCTGCAAATAATGAAGCTACTTTATTTACCGGACCACCAAAATCAAATGCAGCCATCGCACCCATAATCATACCAAATGCAAATCTAGAACCACCTTGCAATCCTAATAACATATCCGTTAATTTCTTTGAAAATAAAGCGATTGGGGTTCCTAATAGAAAGAACATAATTAAACCAATAACCAATGTGGAAATGAGTGGCAATATCATCATAGGCATCATTCCTTGAGCCCATTTAGGAACTTTTAAATTGTTTTTTAAATACAGCACAAAATATCCTGTAAGATATCCACCTAACATGCCTCCTAGAAAACCAGTTCCAAGTGCACTAGCTATCATACCTATCATTAATCCTGGCGCAATACCTGGACGATCAGCAATTGAATATGCAATTGCCGCACAAATTACCGGAACTATAAGACCCATTCCAAAAACTCCAAGAGAAACAATTGCACTAGGAATTGAAAATCCTACTTTATAATCTTTAATTACTTGTCCTCCAGTAAGGTTTCCTATTGCAATACATAACCCCGCCGCAACAACAAGTGGTAACATATAAGAGATAGCAGTCATAGCGTGTTTTTTAAGTTGTAATTTTTTTAACATAATCATTCTCCTTTCAATTTTTATGATATTAATAAAAGTTAAAAGTCAGTAATGTATTTAATAAAGCTAGTTTCACATTAATAAAACGTTACTTATATTTGATAGGAATAATAATATTAAATACATTATTTATTCTTAAAGTCCTAAGTCAGTTTGGATTTTTTTAAGTAAAGCTTTTGGTGATTTAATTACAGTATTAGTTGGTACATTTATAACTTTTTTACCTTTAAATCTTTCTTTTCCACCAACATTAATATCTGCTGCAATAATGACTACATCGGCTTCTTTAATATCAATTTCTTTTAATTTATCTTCTGTTCCTATTGTACCCTGTGTTTCAATATGCACAGTGTGACCCAACTCTTTAGCTGCCCTTATCAATTTTTCTTTTGCTATATAAGTGTGAGCAATTCCTGATGTACAAGCTGCAATTCCAACAATATTCATTACTAACTCCTCCTTACTTTTAATTTTCTTCGCCCGCTGAAAATATATTTAGAATTTCTTCATTAGTTTTAGCAACTAATAATTTTGCACAAGCATCATCATCTCCAAGAGTACTTGCAACTTTTGCTAATAATTTAACATGTACACTTGTTTTATCTTCATCAGTTACAGCAAATAAGATAATAAATCTAACTGGGAGACCATCTAAAGTTTCCCATTCAATGTCTTGTTTGGTTCTACCCAAGGCTAACGATGTCTTATTCACAAATTTTGATTTTCCATGGGGTATTGCAATATAATTACCAATTCCTGTTGTACCTAGTGACTCACGATACAACACATCTTCTAAAAATGCTTCTTTATCTGAAATTTTATTGTTTTCAAACAATAGCTCCACTAATTCTCTTAAAGCTTCATCCTTTGTGGTTGCTTCCATCTCTAATTTTATTGTTTCTTTTTTGATTACTTTTGCTAGATCCATAATTATACCTTCCTTTCTACATTTAGTTAGTAAAAAATCTTTTTACATCCTTTGCTGTTATACATTCACTTAAATATTTAATATTATTTTTAGAATGATATAATTGTTGTATTTCTATTAGAATAACTTTTAAATACTCATAATTATCACTAATTAAAAAAAATGAGATTCTATTTTCATTAGTAATTATATTTGAAATTGACATCGCTATATGATTTATACCCTTTTGAATATTAATAAATATTTCAAAATTACTATTAAGAATAACTTTTTTAAAAATAACTTTTATATTTAAATCTTGATTTATTATACTTTTTATACTTTTTTCACTTTTGTTTATGTAAATATTTTTTTCAAAAACATTAGACTTTAAATTTTCTATATTAATCTCTTTATTGAAATTTTCAAAAGATTCATTAAGCAACATATTAGTTATATTTTGAATGTCACTATCTTTTAGTAATGCCGAAATAATAAGGTAAGGCTTTTCTTTAATATCTAAATGGACAGTTGAAATAATGAAATCGATGTCATCTATATTCGTCATACTTAATTTATGCGTAGACATTATGTCAACAATTATCCATTGCGGAAATGCTCTCCTGATTCTCGTTGTAAGTAATTGTGATGTTCCATATCCACTATGACAAATTACTAACACTCTTTTTTTACTTATACTTCTTTCAATTGCTGCTTCAAAATACATTGCCAAATATCCTATTTCATCAGTACTTATGCTACTTAAATTATATTTTTTAGTTAGAATAAAGATTGCTAATTCGCATTGGCCTATTATTTCGCTATACCTATCTTGTATTTCTTTAAGTAATGGATTTTTTATTTGGATATTATATTTGAGCCTATTAAGCATTGGTCTAACATGTAATAATAAAGCTTTAAATAGTGTTGTATCTTTTGTTAAATCGTAATCTATAAAATCTGATATCTGAGCAATCATTTCTATAGTTAACTTTTCACTTTTATTATTTGAATTATTATCAATAGATTTTAAGCTTTCGCTTGCTAGTTTTCCAAGTCGTGTTGATACAAGGAATTGATAAATGTAGCATATTTCAGATTCACTTATTTTAACTTTATATTTTTTTGAAATATTTTCAATCAATATTAATGTGTTTTCATAAAGTAACTTATCTACACCATCTTGTATTTTAAATTTACTGGAACTATCTTCTATCTGATTTCCTTCTTCAATTCTTTTTAAACAAATCAAAATATGTGTTAACAAATTAATATAATATGGTTCATTAATACTACATTTCAAATTATCTTCTAAGTCATTTAATAGAGATTCTATATATAAAACCCAATCTATATTAAACAACTCTTGCAATCCATTAAATGTTGTAGTGTCTAATCTAGAAATTACTGAAAGACCAAGTCCTTCCATACTCTCATTTTGAAGTTCATCCAATAAGGAAGCTATTGCTCTTCTAATGCTTATTTCATCACCCAATATTTTTGTGCCTTCAATTGTTTTCTCTAATTTAATGTGAAATTTTTCTAACCATCCCTCAATATATTTAAAATCGTTTACAATAGATGCTTTACTAACATAATATTTATCAGATAACTTTTGAATAGAGGTATTAGTATTTGATTCAATTAATAAAAGTTTAATAATTTCAATTCTTCTGCTACCTATTGATAGTTGATCTTCTACTTTACTCAAAGAATTAATATCATTTAACAATTGTCTTTTTTCATATGCATCAATTTTTATTACGATTCCATATCCAGTCTTTCTATCTAAAGTTATGGGATATTTATTTAAATATTTTTCTATAATTTGTAAATCTTTTATCAATGTTTTATCTGACACTTTTAATTTAACTGAAAAATATTTAATAGCTCTGTATTCGTTTTCTTCCAACATCAACTTTATAAAATTTTTTTGCCTTAATGTTAAAGTATCCATCTATTATTACCTCCTTTTTTATTACTAGCTATCTTCTATATTTATATAGTATCACTAGCAATATTTTGTTAAAATACCAAACCACTTCCTTTATATTAAGGAAGTTATAGCATACTAATACTTCCTTATTAATAAGGAACCGTTTACATGCTATTTATTTCATAAATTTATATACTAATATCTTGTGTAATAGCAAAACTCATTTAAGTTAATATTTTATTATCCTGAATGAATATTCTATGCCTATTTCGTTTAGTAAAACAAAATCACACGAAATAAAAGCTTATCGAACAGATCGCTATTTGTTCAATAAGCTTTTATAGATTTTCTTCTTCAAATTAACTATAATTCTCTAGATTTTAACTAACATGTTTCAATCACTCTATCACTTACAATATAACTAATACAAATCTGCTTTATTAACAGTGTTTAATAATTCTAACTTATGTTTAATTACTTTCTTTGCTTCTAAAATGCAACTTGGAAATATTTGATTTGGTTCATATTCATCTGGATTTTCCTTCATGTATTTTTTAACTGCATTAAAGAATACACTTTTTACATCACTTGATATATTAACTTTACATATACCAAGTTTTGCTGCTGCTGCAACCTCTTCATCTGGATTCCCTGAGCCACCATGTAAAACTAATGGAATATCAGTTATGTTATTAATTTCTCTTAATATATCTAAGTTTAGCTTTGGTTTAAAATCTTTTGGATATAGACCATGTGCAGTTCCTATTGCTACAGCTAATGTATCAACGTTAGTCCTTTGTATAAAATCTTCAGCTTGTCGTGGATCTGCATAAATTATTTCACTTGTTCCCCCTTCAAATGATAAGCCAGTATTTCCTATTGTTCCAATTTCACCTTCAACAGAAACATTTACTGAATGTGCAATTTCGCTGACTTCTTTTGTAAGCTCAACATTCTCTTCATATGATAATGTTGAACCATCAATCATTACAGATGTAAACCCACAATTAATAGCTCTTATAATATCTGCTTTAGTACCACCGTGATCTAAATGAATTACAACAGGTACTTTAGCCTCATACGCCATTCTCTTTACAGTCTCTGCAAATGCATCTGTTAAATATTCTATTTCTGTTGGATGAATTTCAAGAATTACTGGAGCATTTAGTTCTTCAGCACCCTCTATTACAGCTTTTAATATTTCTAAACTTCCTATATTAAAGGCTGGAACTGCAAACTGATTCTTTTTTGCGATAGATAAAAGTTCTTTCATATTAATTAACATACTTCATTCCCCCTAGTTATTATCATTTTTTTCTTTTTTAATAAACCAACACAGAAACATGTAACTATTGTTCCAGTCACTAAAGCTAGTATATACATTGGTAAATTTCCTATTACATGTGGTATAGGTGCAATCCAAATCCCACCATGTGGTGCTAATGATGTACAATTAAACCCTAAGGAAATTGCGCCTGCTACACCTGAGCCTACCATTAAGGATGGAATAACACGAATTGGATCTGCTACCGCAAAAGGGATTGCACCTTCTGTTATATATGATAATCCAAGTACCCAACATGACTTACCTGCTTCTCTTTCTTCTTCAGTAAATTTATTCTTAAATATTACTGTTGCTAATGCTAATCCAAGTGGCGGAGTCATTCCGGCTACCATGCAAGCAGCAATTGGAGCATATACTCCTGAAGCCATTAATCCAATACAGAAAGTTGAAATAGCTTTATTTAATGGACCACCCATATCAGATGCCATCATAATACCAATTAAAGCTCCAAATAGTACACCGTTCCTAGTGCCCAGTCCATTTAAGAAATATGTTAAAGTATCTAAACAATATTTTACTGGAGTACCTACTATGAAGACCATTACAAACCCCGTAATACCAACGCTTAATATTGGAATAATTATTAATGTTTTTAATGATGCTACCGATTTTGGAAGCTTAATATTTTTAATTAAGAATGCTGTTAAATATCCAGCTAATAAACCACCAACTAATCCACCTAAGAAGCCTGCCCCCAGTAATTTAGCCAACATACCTGCAACCATACCTGATACAATACCTTCTTTCCCGGCTATAGAATATGCTATCCCAGCAGCAAGTACTGGAACCATTAATCCAAATGCAACGTCTCCACCTATTTTACTAAATGCTCCTGCTATTATATTATAGCTAGGATCTTTTGGATCACCTGCATGAATACCAAAAGCAAAACTCAAAGCAATCAAAATACCTCCAGCTACAACAAATGGTAACATTGTGTATACACCAGTCATCAAATGTTTATATATACCAACTTGTTGAGCCTTTTTCTTCTCGTTATGT
>ERZ1463033.53-NODE-53-length-17863-cov-8.981581_pt1 | contig 17863 bp, 15 predicted proteins | sample MGYA00564481_ERZ1463033 | MGnify/ENA primary metagenome ERZ1463033 (study PRJEB39244, sample SAMEA3635150) | Helicobacter pylori | study: EMG produced TPA metagenomics assembly of PRJEB11511 data set (Assembly of a 5300-year-old Helicobacter pylori...
ATGAACTTATTATTTATTATTTTTCAAATTTTATTATTAAGAAAACAATTTAAGTCCATTCAGCTACTTCAAGTTGTGGTAGCTTTTTTATTTGCCTATTTTACCGACTTTACTATGGGATTGTTATCATGGGTAAATGTGACCAGTTATCCTGCTCAAGTAGGACTATTTGTACTTAGTTGTTTAATTCTTGCTCTTGGAGTCAGTATGGAAGTAACTGCCGATGTTGTAATGATGGCTGGTGAAGGCGTAGTTAGTGCCATCTCAATAGTTACGAAGAAGGAATTCGGAAAATTAAAAGTAGCTTTCGATGTTACACTTGTAATTTGTGGTTTTCTTTTTTCATTTATTCTTTTTCATCGACTAAATGGGATAAGAGAAGGAACAGTGTTAGCTGCTTTATTAGTTGGAACCCTTGTTCGTTTAATTAACAAGCGTTTGAGTTTTATGGATGCTGTATTTAAAGGTAACTCGGCAACTGTGAATACGAGTCAAGTTTTAACAACTATTCAAAAAACTCATCCACTAGTAATAACAATTAGTCGTGAATATGGTAGTGGAGGGCGTGATATTGGTAAAAAAATAGCGACCGATTTAGGTATTTCTTTCTACGACACGCAATTATTAAAAACTGCCGCCGAAGAAACTGGCCTTTCTGAAAAATTCATTGAAGAAAATGACCAATTTATTCCAAACTTATTATTAAATCAGTTATTATCCCAAGGATATGCCTTTTCTAAAAAAGAGAAAGATCCTCTAAATGCTATTTATGAATCAGAAAAGAGAGCCATTATGAAGATTGCAAATACCGAATCTTGTGTGATTATGGAACATTGTTCCGATTCCATTTTAGCTGATTACAAAGGGAGCTTCCATGTATTTATTCATGCAGATAAAGCAAGTAGAATGAAGCGTATTCAATATGAATATGGAATATCGGAGAAAAATGTCGAAGAAACGCTACACAAAACTGATAGGGCAAGAGAAACCTATTATCAAATCTATGCGGAACGTAAATGGGGACGTATTAAGAACTATGATTTGACAATTAACAGTGCGGTCTTTGGCCTCGAGAAAACTACTGAATTAATAGAAGAAGCCATTAAAGGAAAAGGAACTAATAAATAATAGATGTTCAATAAAAAAATAAGGTTACACTCCTAAAATATGATTTAGGAATATAACCTTATTTTTTTGATCCTGAAATACCTTATATAATTACATATTTTCTAGCACATTATATCTGTTTAAAATTAATTGCCATATTGTAAATATAGCAGTCTGTAATTTTATTAACGTACTTACTGGATATTCGTGTGTTCCCAAAAACACTAAATACATCTCCTTAAAATCAGGTGAAAATGTATTTTCGAGTTTTCTATACTCTTCTTCATTAAAATTATACTTAAGATTAATAGAATATAAATTTCTTATATAATTTACTTTCATAACTGTTTTAAATATATCAATTGGAAGCAACCCTAATGAAAATACTGATTTTGCCAATTGATCAAACGTCAACTTATCACAGTCTAAAATATCAGGATTCTTAAGGTGCTTCTTTAGTCTTTCTCTCAACGCATATTCTATATAAAGATTTCCCTTTAATATAATCTGCATTGGGTTTTCAGAATTTATATCTAAGTGAAATTTTTCTAATTTATTTTTAAATTCTGACACATTGCCATCCAATTTTTTCAATTCAGTTTTATTCATTTCTTTCATTAATGATTCCCCCTCATATAATTTTTTTTACATATCTATATTTTAATTATAACATATTTGTTATAATTATTACTGTAATGTTGTGAATCTAGGTTTTATTCCATCACTTATAACTGTTATTGTTGGAAGCCTTTTAACAAAGAGGTCTTATGAATCAGTAAAGTATTAATTGAAAATGCACAATATAAACCTAAATTTCTTGATATAACGTTTGCTAAAATAATATTTACAATTTATTCACACCTTTATTGTAAATATGCCTTATAATGACATAGGGCTTATTAAATAGATTACTTTTATGCTAATAATTGTCAAATTTATGTGTAATTGGTGTGATTTACAATGTGTATTATTATTATGTAACAAACCGATAAAATGGATTTTAAAGTATAGGGGGACAAAACTTATGGATTTTATTAATGTAATCGAAAATTATTGTACTACTAATAAAGTAGCTCATATTTATAAAAACAGTAATTTAACTTATAGCGAACTTAAAACAAAATCAGATTCACTTGCTGCAAATATCATAGATTTATTCGGCAAAGACAAAACGCCTATAATAGTTTTTGGTCATAAAGATCATTTAATGCTTATAAGCTTTTTAGCTTGCGCTAAAAGTGGGCATCCATATATTCCAGTAGATATCTCGACTCCAATTACAAGACTTAAGGATATTTTAATTATTTCTGGTGCTAAATTAATTATAAATACATCGGATGTTCTATCTGATATCCCTGCAAATATAGTCCTAAATAAGAGTGATTTAGAAAAAAGGCTAGTACAATATGAGAATAAAATACCCAACATAAGTTATAGACTTAAGGGTGAAGATATTTATTACATAATCTATACTTCAGGAAGCACTGGCAAACCAAAGGGAGTTCAGATAACAAAAAATTGCATTCAAAGCTTCATTGATTGGAGTATAACTCTAATTAATGAAAAAGATAAAATATTCATGAATCAAGCACCTTTTTCTTTTGATTTATCTGTAATGGACACTTATTTATCATTGGTTTCTGGTTCAATACTATATAGTATTGATAAAGATATGATAGCTAATTTACCTGAACTGTTTGTAAATTTTAAATCTTCAGGGATTACAACCTGGGTCTCTACTCCATCTTTCGCAGAAATGTCTTTACAAAGTGAACAGTTTAACGAAAAATTATTACCTGAATTGAACCAAATGTTATTTTGTGGAGAAACTCTTTCCAAGGAATGCGTAAAAAGATTGTTTGAAAGATTCCCTACAATTAAAATAATAAATTTTTATGGTCCAACAGAGGCAACTGTTGCAGTAACTGCAGTTGAAATAAAAAAAGAAATGCTTTTAAGCAAAGAAACTCTTCCAGTTGGATACGTGAAAAAAGACTGTGCAATAATCATAGAAGAAAATACAAATGAAATATTAATATTAGGCGAGAGTGTAAGTGTAGGTTACTTTGCTGACCCTATATTAACAGAAAAATTCTTCTTTAACAGCGAAATTTCTGGTGTAAAAAAAAGAGGATACAGAACAGGAGATATGGGTTATACTGTTAATGGTCTATTATATTATGAGGGTCGAATAGATAATCAAATTAAACTTCATGGTTATAGAGTGGAAATTGAAGACATTGAAAACAATATCAGGAAACTTCCTTTTATAAAAAATGCAGTTGTAGTACCAATTAAAGAAAAAGGCACAATTAAATATTTAGTAACAGCAGTAGTATTAAATGATAAATTTGAAGGAAACATAATTCTAACAGTTAAAAAATTCTTAAAGGACTTATTACCTTCGTATATGATACCTCGTAAAGTAAAGGTAATAGAAGTTTTACCAATGAACGCTAATGGCAAAATAGATAGAAAAAAGATAATGGAGGAATTTTAGATGATTCCTTATTCAGATTTTTTATATTTCTATTTAATGATCTTGGCCTTAATCCCGGCGATTATTGTTGGTTTACTTGGCAAAAGGATAAAGTGGTACGGTCTACCCGCAAGCTTACTTATGATTTATTTGATTTTTGGTAAATGGAAACAACAAGCTGAATACTTAATTTTGTTTTTCATAATGGAATTTTTGTTAATTATATTTTACAGCTTTATTGTAAAAAAGTTTAAACAAAGATGGTTACTTTGGATAATGATAGTACTAGGTCTATCACCATTACTATACTCAAAACTAGGCAATATATTTATACACGAAGAACTTGGATTTTTAGGAATTTCTTATTTGACTTTTAAAATTATTCAGATATTAATACAAATTTATGACGGGTATATTACTAAAATAAATGTGTTTGATCTGGCCTATTTTATATTATTTTTTCCAACCTTAAGTTCTGGTCCCATTGACCGTTCGATTAGATTTAAGGAGGAAAGCAACAAGGTTATAACATCCAAACAATATGTTGAATATTTAGGTGATGGAATATTTAAGATTTTACAAGGAGTAGGATATAAATTTCTGATAGGATTTTATATACAAACGCATTTTATTAACGTAATCTTATTAAGACCGCACACCATATTAAATACGATTACATATATGTATTCTTATAGTTTTTATTTGTTTTTTGATTTTGCCGGTTACAGTTTAATCGCCATAGGTGTAAGTTACATAATGGGAATAAAAACACCAGATAACTTTAATCTTCCATTTATAAGTAAAGATATAAAAGATTTTTGGAACAGATGGCACATGAGCTTATCTTTTTGGTTTAGAGATTTTATTTATAATAGGTTCGTAATGGCTGCCATTAAGAAAAAGTGGTTCAAGAGTAGATATACAGCCTCCTACATTGGTTACATGATAAACATGATAACCATGGGTCTATGGCATGGAATTCAACTTAATTATATTGTTTACGGTGCCTTTCATGGTGTTTTAATAATAGCTACTGATTATTTTCAGAGAAAATCATTCTACAAAAAACACAAGAAAAAAGTTTGTTTTAAAATTGCTTCAACTTTTTTAACTTTTAATTTAGTATGTTTTAGCTTTTTAATATTTTCAGGATTTTTATTTAAATAAAAGGGGGAATTTATATGGAAGAAACAATTTATAATATATTAGAAGAAATTACTGGTGAGGATTTACGTGAAGAGAGTAATGAGAATTTATTTGATAGCGGGAGATTAGATTCATTAGGAATAATTGAACTTATTGTAGCTATAGAGGAGAACTTTAACATTAAACTTGATCCTGCTATTGTTGGAAGAAAAGATATAGAGACACCAAATAAACTAATTGAATACCTTAAAGCTCTCTCTAATAGTAAAATAGAATGAAAAAAGTCATAGCTTTTGTTTGTTCTATTATTATCTGTTTTGGTTTTTTATTTTTTTATCAAAGCCATTACGAAGGTCTTATTTCAAAAAAATATTATAACAAATTTGGAGAGAATTTGACTGAGCATAAATTTAGAAGTCCAATACTTCAAAGCATGGGAGCAAGGCAGCATGATAATCTTTTGATGTTCGGTTCTTCTGAACTTGAACACACTATCGGGTATTATACTCAACCCATTAAATTTTTTAATGGTAAAAAAGATGGTTTTCAAATTAATCTTATAGGAAAAGCAGGTTATACATGTTTAGTCCATGCTGCTGATTTTGGAACACTAGGCCATGAACTTAAGGGACAAAAGGTAGTTTTCGTACTTTCCCCACAATGGTTTGTAAAAAAAGGTATTGATGAAAATACTTTTGAAGCCAATTCATCTGAACTACAGGTATATGGATTTTTATTTAATAAGAATATAAGTTTAACTACAAAACAAAATTTTTCTAAAAGAATAGTGTTGATTTCTGGTAAAAAGGTCAATAAGCACTTTGCTCTTATGCGAGATTATTGTTCTCTTTATAGCAATAAGGACTTATTAAGTACATCAAAAAGGTACTTAATGACCCCCTATTACTGGCTAAGATATGAACTATTAGTTTTAAAAGACGATATAAATAGCAATAAATATCTTAAACCCGATCGTAAACTTGTAAATGGTTTAAAACCACCGCATACAACTACTAACTGGAACGCAGAATTAAAAAAAGCTTCAAAAATTGCTAAGTCACAATCTACTAATAATCAATTTGGTATGGACAATAAAGTATATGAGCATGCATTTAAAAGAAAACCAAAAACAATAAGGGTATCTTCTAATAACAATTTATGTATAAACTCTCCAGAATATGAGGATTTCAAGTTGCTATTAGACGTTTGCAAGGATGAAGGAATTAAACCATTATTTTTAAATATCCCTGTAAATGGCAAGTGGTATGACTATGTTGGATATAATAAAAATGATAGACTAGCTTATTATAAAAAAATAAATAGTATGGTTAATTCTTATGGATTTGAAGTTGCTGATTTTTCAAAATATGAAGATGAAAATTACTTTCTAATGGATAGTGCTCACATAGGCTGGAAGGGTTGGGTATATGTTAATGAAGCTATTGATAAATATTATAACAAAGATAAAAACTAATATGATTTTTATGATACTTATTTATACCACTGTCATTTTAGGTTGCAGTTATTTGTTTTTATTTCAGTCAGATGTGAGAATTACTTATATATATAATCAGTTTTAGATACAAACATTTCAAAATTCCCCCAATTGTAGGAAACTAATCCTATAATTGGGGGAATTTTTATGCAAAAAAAATTAAAAGGACAGTATTCCTAAAAAAATCTCCGAGGAGTCCCCTCAGAGATTTAAATTTACTTTTTAATGCATTTAAGCATTCTTACTATTTCTGGTATTCCAAAACTGTTGAAGCGACCCAGGAGATAATTTAACTAAGTGTTTTAAATGAATATCCCTTAGATTTTAAATAATCAATAACTTTTGGTAGTGCTTGGACAGTTGTCGCCTTTGTTGAAAGATCATGCATTAAAATAACCACATGTCCCTTTCCCTCAGTGTTCTTTTTAAGATTAGCTAATAACTTATCTACTGGTATGTTTTGACCCTCTGCATCCCCCGTTAAGTCGTTCCAATCAATATAATGGTATCCATCACTTTTAAGTGCCACTCTAAAGGGTTCCAATTTCTTGCCAAATGACCCGCCTGGAAATCTTACTAACTTACTATTGAAATCACTACCCAATATTGATTTTAATGTAGTCTCACATTTATTAACATCACTTAAAAATGTGTTAGTATTAGAGTAAATATAATTATAATTATGGGAATATGTATGGTTTCCAATAGCTTGACCATCCATTGCTTCTTTTTTTACTAAATCAGGATACTTTATTGCGTAACTACCAACTATAAAGAAAGTTGCCTTTATATTATAACTATCTAAAATTTTTAAAATTCCTGGGGTAGTCTTATCGCAAGGTCCATCATCAAAAGTTAGATAGGCTATTTTATGTCCATCTGAATTATAAACATTTGTACTTGAAGAATCAGAATTTAATTCTTTATTAATAGATTTACCTTCCCTTGCATTCATATTTACATCAATTCGTGGATGTAATAGTGTAACTTTTGTTGTGTTAACATTTTTAACTACCTGTTTCTTCGCATTTACTTTACTACCAATGTAAAATATTAAACACAAAAGTATAATAAACACTGATATTACTAAAATAAATCTTTTCTTTTTAATAATCACTACTTTTTTCTTGCTTCTAAGTTTCATCATAATTCATCACACCATTCATATTATCATTTAAATTCTAAATTCTAAATTCTAAATAACTCTCCTTTCAAATTATTTGATACGTTAAATAATTAGACCTTTATTGTTATGTTGTTTTAGAATATATTTTGGATTTGGTTTTAAAAATCAATTTTACCATTACTTAATAATAATACCTAACTACTAATATTGTCAAGATTTTTACATATAATATAAATTAATCAATAAATGCTTATATTTAAACAAATTATAAACTTTTATACAATGGTATATCATTATTTTAAGAACGTAAAAATAACTACTTTTCAATAATTAAACAATTGAAAAGTAGTTATCTAACGAGGTATATTTTAATACATTATTTAATATATCTTTTGAATGTTTAAATTTTTTATTGTAATATAAAATCCTTATCTTCTAGATCGCCATAATAAGAACTTGTTATTGAATAATCTGTAATTGGATTAGTTCCTAGATATAATGCATTCAATTTAGTAAATCCCTTTAAACTATTTATATTGTTAATTTTATTATTAGATAAATCCAATACAGTCAAATTGGTAAGTCTCTTTAATGCATCAATATCGTTGATTTTATTACCCCATAAATCTAATACAGTCAAATTAGTAAGCCCATTTAAACCATCTATATTGTCGATTTTATTATTCCATAAATATAATGTCGTTAAATTAGTGAGTTTCTTTAAAGCATTTATATTTTCTATTTTATTATTATATAAATCTAATACAGTTAACTTAGTAAGTCCCTTTAAATCATCTATATTTTCTATTTTATTATTATATAAATATAACAAAGTCAAATTAGTTAAATTTTGAATCCCTGAAAGGTCACTTATATTTATATTAGAAGCCTTTAACTCTTTTATCTTAGAGACATCACTTTTTAAAATTTCTCCATCGTATTTCTTAATCGCCTCTCTAACTACCTTTTCCAAATTTTTATCATGGAATACAATAACATCTTTATCGCTAACTATCTTGTCTAAATTCCTATTATAATATGTACTGCCTAAATTGTTTTGTAGTACTAGTTTACCTTCTATATTATCATTATTATTAAAAACTTTGAGCTTACCTATTGTCACTACTGAACTTATTATCAAAAAAATTAAAACAGCAATTGTTATTTTATTAAAAATAATTTTTTTAAAATTTAAGATGTAATTTTTTGAATTATTGATTTTGTCTTCTGAATCATCATTTAATTTTTGTAAATTCTTTATGTCTTCGTTACTACCACAACTAGGACATACTTTACTATCTTCAGATAATATTTTTCCACAATGCTTACAATTCATATAATTAGCTCCTTCTAAATAATTTATTGAATTTGAAACTTCCTTAATCATTGCAATTTATTTTTAGTGTTTTACATTTTATATTCACTGTTAATTAATTACATAATATACCAATTCTACATATTACAATATATTCCTTTTTTTATTTTTAATTTTTAATAATATTTTCGAAGAAAAGTTTCCCATAACTTTTAAAAAAAATATAACATCCATATCTTCCTAAAGATATGGATGTTATATTGGTTTATAAAAATAATCTAACCTTTCATATATTATTAAATGTTTACAATTTATTTTGCACTAGTTATTTTTTTATTGTTGTTATAATATCTATCAATTGCTTCATTAACATGTATCCACCCCTTCCATCCTATATGTGAATCATCCATTAAAAAGTGATCTTCATTTTCATATTTTGAAAAATCAGCAACTTCAAAACCATAAGAATTAACCATATTATCTATCCTTTTATAATAAGCTAGTCTATCACTTTTATTAAATCCAGCATAGTCATACCATTTTCCATTTACAGGAATACTTAAAATTAGTGGTTTAATTCCTTCTTCCTTGCAAACATCTAACAGCAATTTAAAATCCTCATATTCTGGTGATACCTTATAAGAGTCATTCTTCATAGATCCCTTTGTTTTTTTAAGGTTTTTTTTAAATGAGTTGTTATACGCAACATTATCCATCCCAAATTCATTATTATTAGACTTTGATTTAGCAATGCTCGAAGCTTTTTTTAACTCGTCATTCCAATTAATATTTGTACGTAAAGGCTTAATATATTTTGTAAGTTTAGGATTAGACTTAAGATATTTATTGCTAGCTATGTCATCTTGCAAAACTAACAATTCATATCTTATCCAGTAGTAGGGTGTCAATAAATACCTCTTAGATGTACTTATTAAGTCCTTATTACTATAAAGAGAGCAATATCTCCTAATAATATCAAAATTTTTATTGGTTTTTGTGTAATGAATTGACACTATTCTTTTAGAAAACTCTTGTTTTGTAGCTAAGCTTATTTTCCTATTAAACAAAAATCCATATATCTGCAGTTCAGAAGAATTAGATTCAATATCCTCTCCACTAACTCCTCCCTTTAAAAACCATTGTGGAGACACTACAAAAACCACCTTTTGATCCTTAAGTTCAGTACCTAATGCTCCAAAATTAGCAACATGTACTAAGCAGGTATAACCTCCTTTTCCAATAAGATTTATTTGAAAACCATCTTTTTTGCCATTGAAAAATTTAATGGGTTGAGTATAGTATCCAATGGTGTGAACAAATTCAGAGGACCCAAACATTAAAAGATTATCGCCTTGTCTTGCTCCCATGCTTTGAAGTATCGGACTTTTAAATTTTTGTACTGTTAAATTTTCTCCAAATCCACCATAATATTTTTTTGAAATAAGACCTTCATAATAACTTTGAGTACAAAATAATAGGCCACCACTTATAATAGTAACAATAAAAATACAGCAAACAAAAACTCTGAGCTTTCTCATCATATTTCACATTTAGAGAGAATTTGAACGAATTCAAAAATTTCGTGTAAAGTTTCTATTTGTTTTCTTCCCATAACCAGAGGATCAAGTTTAAGATTAAAATTATCTTCTGTTGTTTCTTCGAGTGTACTATAAATTAATTCATCCATATAAGTCCCCCCTTAAATTTGAATAAACATCCTTAAAATATGTATGTAATACTCACACTGAAAAAGTTTCATATGCATTATTTTTGCTTTTAGTTTAATTTAAACCGAACTATCTTATGTCTCAATGTATCCCAATTGTAGTTTAAACTCAATCCTTTAGCACCTTTTACTGCTAGGAATGTCAGGGTTCCTGTAATCTCTTTTTTAGGCGCTAAATTACCACTCTTAAATATGTTATTGGCAGCTATCATTGTTACTATAGGATCACTAATTTTTCCTTTCTCATTTTGAATCTGAAAATCATCACCATAGTTTCTATTGCTGTTACTTCCATTTTTAACTGTTATTGTTACAATTAGATATTCCAATCCTGCATCCGGCCTATTTACTTTATTTCCATTTGACGTATCTATTTTATCAATTTTCAGAGATATATCATTAATCTTTACTGTATCCCCCACTTTGTAAAAGTCTTTAGCAGTTGGCAGTAATACGCTCGCTACCTGCGTGTTCCTGCTATTTTTAATTTTATTTGTTCCTATTATATTATCTATAGTAAACCCTCCAGCAACTACAACTATGGCTACTATGCTAGAAACTATAATACGCTTATTCTTATTCATTAATATCTCCTTTAAACTTGCTTCTTTTAAGTTATTTTTCCACTTCTAAGATATCTGTTAATCCTGAAACCATTTGTACAACATTGTATGAACCTTTATTGCTGAGTATAATAAATACATAGTCTTTATTAATATTTTTCCCTATATATGATGAATAGCCTGATAGAGTTCCATTATGCCAAACCATTTTATCTTCCATAGCATTTTTACTAATAATCAATCCATATCCATATCCATAAGTGTTTAATACTGGTGTAAGCATTTCATTTAATGACTCTTTACTAATTAATTTCCCTTCAAATAATGCATTTCCCCATGTGTATAAATCATTAACAGTTGAATAAATACCTCCAGCAGAATATAATGTTGAGTTTTCTTCATTCGATGCTGGTGTATATTTGCTCGAATTTTCAGATAGAGCATATCCTATTGCTCTATTTTTTGTAATCATTTTATTGCTTAAAAACCCGGTATTATTTAATTTTAAAGGTTTAAATATGTTCCTTTCTAAATACTGCTCATATTTCATACCTGACACCTTTTCTATTATATATCCAAGCAATATATAATTTGAACTACTGTACTCATACTTTGTTCCAGTTTCAAACTTGCGCGGTTTATTTTTAAAAAGTTCAATGATTTCCAATGGTGTATAGGTAAGTTTTCCTTTTTCCGAAGGTTGACTGTAATCGATAATTCCTGAGGTTTGACTAAGAAGATTATATATTTTTATTTTTTTTCCCTCTGGATAGTCGGGAATATATTTATCAACTGTATCTTGGACACTTAAAAGATTCTTTTCTTGTAACATTAAAATTGCTGTAGCCGTAAATTGTTTTGTTATGGATGCAATTTCAAAAACTGTTTTTGGTTTATTAACAATTTTATTATTATAATCTGCCATTCCATACCCTTTTTCTAATATAACCTCATTATCCTTTGCAACGATAACCGTACCACTAAATTTATCTTTTGAAGAATAATCATCTATATATTTAGACATTTTAGATTGAATATTACTATTATATATATTCTCACTCTTCATTAGCGTACCTGTATCGCTTACACATCCTATTAATAATATCATAAATATAAATAGTAAAACTATTACTTTTAGTATAATTTTCTTTACCATAACTATATTCCTCCAAATTATTAACAGGAAAAATTCTTGGTCCTCAATCACCTATTTACATATTTCAATTATATTTTGGAATATTCCATGATTTAACTGAAAATAATATACTCTTAGTTTAATTAAAAGGTGTTTTAACTAAATTTCCATCACTTAATGATGCGACTCCAGTACTATATGCTTGTAGGAATGTACCTTTATAAATTGTTTCTTTATTTGTTTGTATTTCTGTTACCATAGATTTAATCTTATCATTTTTATAAACCTTACCACTACCAGTGACAAACAAGCTATCTTTACTTACTGCTATGCTTAATGGAAGCGACTTCCAGTCACCACCCAATTTACCATAATATATCTTATCAATTTTATTACTACTATCCACATTTCCAACATAAACCTGATCATTATTATCTATTGCAAGTAAGCATGATTTTGTAGAACCACTGAAGTTCAAAGCATGGTCTGGCCCAGTTGCATAAACCTTGTTATTGGTTAAATTTTCGTACACCATCTTATCTTCATGAGGTATTACTCCAATATTTCCTACATATTCAGATTTAGTAACAATTTTTTTTCTTGATTTCATTATATTTACCCAATATATAGAATAATACTTATATCCATTTTTAACTTTTATATAAATTACATTTGTTAAAGGGGATACTTCAATATCCTTTACAGTAGACGCTGAGCTAATCATTAAAATATCAGATACTTTACTTTTTTGTGATTGAGTAACATCATAATATGATAATGAAAGATTTCTATTTCGAGTTTCTACAACTAGCATTCTATTTCTATCCGGAAGCCATTTACAAAATGATATTTTAACTCCATTAGAAGACAATACATTAATGCTCTTACCTGTTATAGTATTGACAACATATAGTTGATTATTCAAATAATATGAAATATATCCTGCATCATAAGAAACATCTACAGTGGTTGCGTTACTTGGTACTTTGAATGTTGAAACAGACGTTTTCTTACTCTGCGCTGAGTCTCCTACCTTTTGAGATTTTAAAGCAGCATTTGAAGTTAAAAAGTAGTTATTCAAATAGAAAAGTCCACCACTTTGTACGATTAATGAAATGATTATTAATATTATCATTTTTTTAAATACTTTTTTCATAGTTACTCTCCTATCTGTTAAGGATTAACGATAATAGCTGATGGAACAGCTCTTTCGCCAAGTGCGTTGCAAGGGTTATTAATGACACTACCATTATTGTACATTGTGGTTGATGATCCACCATCTAAATTAGAAGCATTAGATGCTCCATATTCAAGCATTACGTTTTGTACATCTTTAAGTGATGCACCTAAGCTTTTAGTTGTTCTTCCATCAATAACAAGCAATAATATAGCACCATCCGCGCGCTGACCAATTGCTGTCCTCGGTGCAATTCCCTGGCCTCCATCTCCGGATTTTATCATTCCCTGACCATCAACTACAAGAGCTGGTCCAAACGACACCGCTTCAGTTACCCCAAGCGTCTTTAACTCATTCAAGCTGTGAAGTCCAACAAGAAGTTGAGCTTTACTTGTAATGGCTGTAATATCAACCTTTTTGTCTGGATCTGTTATATCATTAAATTTAATATTTCCATTACTCATAATAATACCCGTCGGTTTTCCTCCCGTGCCAGTCCATTTCGTATTAGTTGAGGAGGAATCAGAAAAACCTCCTGCATTAACAGCTGCTATAGAACCATTATCCTGGGCTATCTGGCTTGTTAGCTCTCCCTGGGTTCCAAGTTTGTTACTGTATCCAACTTTAACTCTAGTCGGATCTTTAATAATAAGTAGATATCCTTTGAACTTTATTCCACTTGAAATATTATATCTTTCAATACTATTGTCATGGCTATTACTAAACTTGATATTATTGCCCTGCTGCATAACCTGAACTGTATCTTCATCACGAATTTTTTGAATTTCTGCATCAGATAAAAAAAGCTTTGCAATCCATTGATGACTAAGTGTAGTCATTGCTGCATCTACAATCGTTTTTTTCACATTAGTAAAAGGACCATGAAATATAATTAATGGAGCACTAACTCCTGTAAATACTAATATAAAAACCAAATAAAATATAAAATTTCTAAGCTTATAATTTTTTTTCCGTTTTCGCTGTGATATATTCTTGGATCCCATCTTTGCCTCCTATGTTCTCAAAATTTCATACATGACTTAAAATTAAGTGTTACCAATAAATAATAAAATAGTATAAAGCACATCTAACATTACACTATTGTGACATATGTTCAATCAATTTACAATAACAAGTTTATATTTATATTATCAAAAAATCCCCTCACAAAAGTGAAGAGATTCAATGTCAACCACTTATTTTAAAATATTCATAAATACCAGTACTAATAAAAATACACCAAGACATATTCTATACACAGCAAATACTCTCATACGTTTATTCTTTAGGAAAGTTATAAATTTATTTACAACTACAATAGCTACTATAAATGATACAACGAAGCCTATTATTAATGATATCACTTCTATTACGGTAAGTGCAATTTTAGCTTTAAATAAAGTTAGAGCTGTTGCGCCAATCATTGTAGGTATCGCAAGGAAAAATGAAAATTCTGCTGCAGCGACGCTGTTAAGACCAACAATCCATGCTCCCATTATCGTTGATGCTGATCTTGACATACCTGGCCATAGGGCAAGGCACTGAAAACATCCTATAAGTATAGCTTGGGGAAGGACTATACTATCAACACTTCCTATTACATCTCTTTTTCTATATTTATTTTCAACCAATATCATTAAAATACCACCAACTATTAATGCGGCAAGTACAGGAACTGGTCCAAACAAAACTGCTTCAATTTTCTTATGTAATATAAGTCCTAATACTGCCGACGGCATAAATGCTACAATAACATTAGTCAAAAGCTTAAATCCTGATTTTCCAGGAGTTAGATTTTTTAAAGAATCCCATAACTTAGCCCGATAAAGCACTACAATTGCAAGAATTGCACCAAGCTGAATAACAATTTCAAATAAAGTAGCAAACGCACCTGTAAAGTTGATAAAATGACCTACTATGATCATATGCCCAGTTGAAGAAATTGGTAAGAACTCCGTTATTCCTTCAACTATGCCCATTATTATTGATTTAAATATTAATATCATAAATTTCACTCACCCTCGTATAAATATTTTTCATTGTTTTTCACTTTCATGCTTTCCATCTTTTTTTTATTATGTATTATTCTAAAACAGCATTTCTGCTATTAATTAAAATATTTATCCCCTTTCCATATTATATATATTATATCGGCAACATTAAAAATAGATTAAAAAGCCGTTAATATTGTAGCGACCCAGGAGATGATTTAATATAACAGTTACTTTTGTTATAAAAGTAGTACCTTTACGAATACTATAATAATGATGTTAGTTATTTGATTAAAAGGGGGTGAATATTTTATGAGTTCTAATTTAAATGGACCCAAAGTAAAAGTTTCAATAATACTAGCTATAGTAACTTGCGTTGTTATTTTTGTATTAACCGCTGGTCATTTTAAAAACAGAGCACTAGTTGACAATTTTCATCAAAACGTTAAACAGGGATCTGCTAATTTAAAAGAATTAGTCTATCAAAAAGAAAATTTTTCTCTTTCTAAAAAAGTATCAATAGAAGAAACGAAAACGCAGGTTATTGTTAATCCTAAACCAATAATGAAATCAAAACAAATTGGTTATATCTCTAATGTATATGACAAAAATGGCAAAAGATATTTGAGCTTTGACGATGTAAAGTTTCTAATAGGAAATGATGCTATTGAAGCAGCTAAAAAGGATGGAACTGCCATATATGAAGATGGAAAATATTATGTATATGATGATTACTATATTTTTAATAATAACAAAACTATAAAAAACTATGTTATAGCTAATACTGCCTCACTAAACGCGCTTGGATTTTTGATAAATCCACTTAACAATGATATTAATAACCAACCTACTACCTACTCTACTTTCAAACGTGTCACTAATAGTATGAATGGGCATATGTTATGTTATATCTATACTCAAAATGATATAGTTGTAAAAGTAGAAGGGCAATATACACCTTAAATATATAAAAGCTGGTGAATTAATTCACCAGCTTTTATATATTTAAGTTACTTGCCTATTTAAAAATTTTAAATTATATGCGCTTCCTTTAATTGAGAATTAATATCCTTTAAGCCCATTGGTTTATCATAGAAAATACGTTCATCCATAAGTTTCGGTGTTCCATCAATTTTAGGTTTAAAATTTATTAAATCTAAAACATCCTTTTGCAAATTAATACCTGGTGCTATTTCAGTAAGATAAAGCCCATCTTTTTTAAGTTCAAACACAGCTCGCTCTGTAATATACATTACTGGCTGATTTACTTTTCGTGCATATTTCCCACTAAAAGTAATTTGCTGAACTTTCTCAATAAACTTAACCATCTTACCTTCTTGTTTTATAACAAGCTTTCCATCTTTTACTTCCTCTTTAAGTCCCTGAGTTGTAAATGTTCCACAAAACATAACTTTTTTTGCATTTTGGGTTATGTTGATAAATCCACCACATCCTGCAATACGTATACCAAACTTACTTACATTTAAATTTCCTTCTTTATCAACTTGAGCGAGTCCTAAGAATGCTAAATCGACCCCACCGCCATCATAAAAATCAAATTGGTAGGCTTGGTCTAGAATTGCCTCTGGATTTACTGATGCACCAAAAGCTGAACCACCTAGGGGTACTCCACCAACTGCTCCTGCTTCTACTGTAAGTGTCATGTAATCGCAAATACCCTCTTCACTCGCAACTGATGATATTACCTCAGGTATTCCAATTCCTAAATTTACAACACTATTCTCTTCAAGCTCAAACGCAGCTCTTCTTGCTATTATTTTTCTGGCATCTAAATGTGTATTTTCAATTGAATCCATCGATGCTTTTATTTCACCTGTGCAAGCTGGGTTGTATTCAACTCCAAAACATTGTTCATGTTCCTCAGGAGACGCGACAACAACATAATTTACATATATTCCAGGAATTTTTACAAGTCTTGGATCCAGGCTGCCATTAGCTACTACTTTTTCAACTTGAACTACAACTATTCCACCACTATTCTTTGTTGCTTGAGCAATAGATGTTGATTCAAGAGTAGCTACTTCTCTTTCTAAAGTTATATTCCCATTTCCATCAGCATAGGTGCCTCTTAGAAAACAGATATTAATTGGAAATGATTTATATAATAACTTTTCTTCACCTTCAATTTCAATTACCTTTACAATGTCCTCTGTTGTAATGTCATTTAATTTTCCACCTTCAATTCTAGGGTCAACAAATGTGTTTAATCCTACATGAGTTATTGTACCAACCCTTTTTCCAGCAATATCTCTCATAAGCTGAGCAAGAGTTCCCTGTGGAAGATTATATGCTTCTATTTTATTTTCTACAGCTAATTTACCAAGAGCTGGTGACATGTTATAATGACCACCCACAACTCTTTTAGTCATTCCTTCATGTGCAAAATGATCCGCACCCTTTCCTTTTTGATCGCCTTGAGCCGCAGCATACATAAGATTTAAATTTATAGGCTTACCTGTTTCTAAAAAACGCTCCTCTAAAGCTATAGTAAGAGTCTCAGGACAACAACTACCAACAAACCCGTCAGTTACAATAAGATCGGAAGAGCGTCGTGTAGGGAAAGAGTGTATGGAGAGTGTAGA
>ERZ1463033.54-NODE-54-length-17616-cov-10.452024_pt1 | contig 17616 bp, 20 predicted proteins | sample MGYA00564481_ERZ1463033 | MGnify/ENA primary metagenome ERZ1463033 (study PRJEB39244, sample SAMEA3635150) | Helicobacter pylori | study: EMG produced TPA metagenomics assembly of PRJEB11511 data set (Assembly of a 5300-year-old Helicobacter pylori...
CTAAATCACGAGCATTTTTCGTAAAACCACCCATCATTTCTAATTCAGTTGTAACACCAAACTTCAATGCATGACGTAAACCGTCTATAGAAGTATGCACATGAGAATCGATAAGACCAGGCATTAAAGTAGCACCATGGGCATCAACAATCGTTGCTCCAGTTGGTACTTCACCACCGATATCAATGATATTTTCTTCGTCGAATATTACGACCTGTTCATCAATCACCTTTTCTCCATTAAAAATACGAGCGTTAGTAATTGCAGTAAGTTTGCCAATTTTAAATTCTTTTTTATTCATACAATTTTCCTCCTCTTCTCGCTAAGCGAGTAATTTACTGCGCATAAAGTGAAATATGCCCACCACATAAAATAATCAGTTCAAATCTTTTATGATTAATCCAATTCGTATAGGCCATTTCTTACTTTAACTAATAATTTTTTTAAAAGTTCCATTTCCTCTATAGTTAAATTTTTTACAAGTTTAGCTTCTACGTCGGAAAAAATTTCATTGAATTCTTCTACTAAATTTGCTCCTTTTTCTAAAACATATATATTCTTTTGTCTTGCATTTTCTGCGGGTATAATTCGTTCAACATATCCCTTTTTCTCTAATCCTTTAAGCATACTGGAGATGCTTGCTCCCTTTAGTTGATATTTTTCTGCTAAATCTTTTTGAATGATGCCTTTATTTTGATTTTCATAAATGTATCCAATCATACGTCCCTGTTGAGCATTAAGTCCTATTTTATTTAGCTTTACGTTAGCTTCTTTTGTTATTTTCAGTCCAAGATTTCTTAACATATCTATATAAGGTGTCGCGATAATAGATTTCTCCATATTTCTACCTCCTTTACTTTAGTTAGAACTCTATCTGTTTTTTATTGTAATACATAGAACTCTAATTGTCAATTTTCTAACTATTTTTATATTATTTATCAACAAAAGTGCTAACATTCATGTATTTATTTTTATGAGTACCACAAACGGTCGTTTTTGGTACTATTTAAATGAGGTGATAGCATGCAAATAGGTTATGCTATGGTAAGCACTGAAGAACAAAACTTAGATAGGCAACTTAGATATACTAAAATACTAATTGTTGTTTTTAACTATATTTTTAAAGCCAGCATAAGTTGCATAAAAGTATCCACCATATATTACAATAAGCACTAAACCTATCATCAGGGATGAACTTCTCATAATGTTTATATTAGTGTTTGCTAGCATTTTATTGGCAACACTTATTCCAACCACTGAATGTATGATTGCCAAAGCTAAGGGTACCATAAAATATATTAGATTTTGTACTAGTATTGCTTTATTTATCATTTTTTCAGACGCACCTATTTTTTTAAGAGAGTTATATCTTTCAAGGCTGTCGCTTGCTTCTGATAACTGTTGTAATGCTAATACTGCAGCACTGGATATCAAAAATACTATACCTAAATATATACCTAGAAATACAATGATTGCTGATGAGCCATATGCCATTCCATACAACTGTTCTAGTGTATTTCCATATATAAGCATAAAATTTTCCTTCTCATTTCTGTACTCCTCAAGGTCAATAAATAAGTTAGCGAATTTTTCCTCTGACTTTTCGGAATTGTCGTCTTGAAACATTGCATTAAAGCATGATGAATATAACTTTAAATCCCCCTTAAAGTTATCTGGGATTATGAAATAAAGAAATTCAAAACTAAATTTAGAACTAATTATGTTCTCTTTTATTGGGGCTTCATTTTTAATGCGATAAGTTATACCCTCTATAACTACAGAGTTTTCATTTTTTATAAATTTATGGAAGGTGTTATTGAAATCCTCATAGTTGGATACGACTAAAATCTCGTTATCCTTTAAGTCCATGGGCTTTTCACCTAGAAGTTGTCTTATTGAATTGTACTCAGAGATTTTTATTCCTGATATAGGACCATCTTTATAGGATGTCTGAAGTTCTTTCTGTTTCTTTTTACTTGAATATTCGCTTAGTAAATCGCTTAGGGAAACCTTAAGCTTGTATTCAGTAAAAAATGCATGCTTTTCGTAAGTCTCAAATTTAAAGTTAGTTATATCAAGAGATTCCTTTATATTCTTTATCTTTTTACCTTTTATATCGATATCTAGTTTAGCTGAAGCATCAAAAGATGTATTCCCCTTAAGCGATTTATCAATGCTACCTTTATAGCTAAACATTGTAAATAAAAGTGTTATAGTTAAAAAAAGCATAATGCATATTGCAGTCATTGATAAAAAGTTAGTAGTTATCTTGTTGTTTATTTGTCTAAGCACAAATATGTTTAAGTTATTAAAATATATTTTTTTGCTTCTTTGCACAATATAAATTAAGAAGCTGGAAAGACTGAGAAAGCATAATAAAGTTCCTACAACTCCCAGTACACCTGCAAGTAAAAAAAGACTATTATTAAGATCTAATCCAAACTTTAATACCATACTATATGCAGATGTAAGTGCTGCTACAGATAGTAAAAATATAAATATTGAAATAATGGGGTTTTTGAGCTTTATTTCTTCATTTTTCTTTGCTGCATTTAGCATGTCCATAAGCTTATATTTAGAGGTTTTAACTTGGTTAAATATCATCACCAGAAAAAATATTATCCCAAAATATAAAGAAGATTTAATTATTGCACTTACTGATATAATAAATTTGTATTTATCCATATCAACTACCAAAAGCTTAGCTGTAATAGCTGATAAGCCTTGGGAAACTATAATACCAAGTAAAAGTCCAACAAACAGAGATAATAGACCTATTAAAAAAGTCTCCATTATTAAAATCCTAGAAATTTTACCTTTTGACATGCCTAAGGTCATATATATGCCGAATTTTTTTTTGCGCTTTTTTACTAAAAAATTATTAGCATAAATTATAAGCCCTCCTAAAACAAAGGATACAAATACTGATGTTCCAGCTATAAGCTTATTTAGGGTTACCATATAACTTTTAGTGCTTTTACTTATCTCAAGCACTGATGTTTGAGCTTCAATAGAATTAAAACTATAGAATATGCATACAGCAAAGGTTAAAGTTAGGAAATATATAGAATAATCCTTAAAGCTTCTTTTTACATTATTTAATGCCATTTTATAAAACATCGCTTGCATCTCCTCCAAGTAAAGTTACAACTTCAATTATTTTACTAAAGAAATCCTTTCTTGTATCATTTCCACGTATTAGTTCATTAAAAACCCTACCATCCTTAATAAATAAAATTCTGTGAGCATAGCTTGCTGTAAAGGCATCATGAGTAACCATAAGTATCGTAGCCTTAAATTCTTTGTTTAACTTTTCAAAGGTATCTAGAAGAAGCCTTGAAGATTTGGAATCTAATGCACCAGTAGGCTCATCAGCCAATATTAATGAAGGTTTAGTGACCAAGGCCCTTGCGGAAGCCACCCTTTGTTTTTGCCCTCCTGACATCTGGAAAGGATACTTATTTAGTACATCAGTAATTTGAAGCTTTTCCGAAACTTCTTTTATAGCTGCATCTATTTGGGAAGCTTTTCTATTTTGTATAGTTAGAGCTAAAGCTATATTCTCGTAGGCTGTGAGGGTATCCAGTAGATTAAAATCTTGAAAAATAAATCCTAATTCATCTCTTCTAAATTCTTCTAAAGCTTTTGATTTAAGGGTTGTAATATCTTTATTATTTATAATAATGTGTCCTGTGGTAACAGTATCAATAGTTGAAATACAATTTAACAGTGTAGTCTTTCCGCTACCTGAGGGGCCCATTATACCAAGAAACTCCGCCTTCTCCACTTTAAAGCTTATATTATCAATAGCCTTAGTAATATTACCCTTGTTACCATAGTATTTTTCAATTTTTTCAACACTCAATATGTTTTTCATATATTATTTCCTCCATGGATTTATTTTTATTTATCCAGTAATCATTTATTGCACCATTTTATAAATTTTTAATTTTTTACATCAAATTCGTTAGTGGTTTGAATTATCTTACTACCCTCAGAATAGGTGGTGACACCGTAGCGACCTGCTTCAAGTCCTTCTGGAAGTGATAGCTTAGCAGAAAAGTATCCTGCGTTATTTATTACTATATTTTCCTCTACTTTAAATTTATTTTTTGTTAGTATTTCGCCTTTATACCATACCACCGTTGCCTTTTTAATCGCAAACTTTTTACCTTTTGCAGAAAAACAAACTTTATCCTTTGCTTTAAATGTAGTACTAATGGTTGCAGTAGGTTTTCCATTCGCATCTATACTTTTAGTTAGTACGCTGTCTGTGATTTTAGGCCCCCTAAAAAAGTAGTTATAGGAAACACCTCCTCCAGCAATTATTAAAATGATTACTATTATAGGTATTAATAATTTTTTCATAGTAAATTCCTCCTTGTGACAATTAATGTTTGTCTTCATTTATTATCTTACCAGGACGTAAAACAAAAACATATTAGTTTGTATTTCATTAAAGTTACATTTTTGTAATGTAGAAATATAGATATCCAAATACAACATTGAACAAGTATAAATATTTTAAAAAAATAATGGACCCACAGCGGTTGCAATAAGCAATAGCTATGAATCCTTTATTAAAATCTTACGCTCTATATCTAATATCAATTCAATAAATTAATTCTACCTAGGGGAAAGATAATATTAACCTTTGTACCCTCACCAGCTTTCGAAGTTAGCGTAAGTCCTAATCCCAGCTGCTCTGTAAGCTTCTTGCAGAGGTAAAGTCCTATGCCAGTAGACCTTCCAACCCTTCTCCCATTCTCTCCGGTAAAACCCTTTTCAAAAACTCTATTTATATCCTTATCTACAATGCCTATTCCATTATCCTCTAGAGTAAGTACAATATTGTTTTCATTTCTAATAGAATATACTTTTACCTTTCCATCTTCTTCTCTGATATATTTAATGGAATTTCCTATGACTTGATTTAATATAAACTTCAACCATTTGGCGTCACTGTATACAGTACCTTCTACAGCTTCAATATCGATGGAAATCCTTTTGTTTATAAAGTCTCTGGAATTCTCCCTAATTGTATTTCTTACCACAGAAGCTAATGAAAGTTCTTTAATAATATAATCCTTGCTTACATCGTTACTTCTTGAGTAATACAGTGCTTGTTCAATATAAGCTTCAATCTTCTTTACTTCATAACTAATGATTTTAGTAACTTTGTTTTGATTGTTTTCTATAATTAATCTTGTGGATGCAATAGGTGTCTTTACCTCATGAACCCAAGTTTCTATATATTCTCTATAGTCACTCTGCATATCTCTATATTTATTTACATGTTCATGCATGTTTTTGTTTGCCTCTTTTAATAAATAATATATAAGCTTGCCTTCAATAAATTCCGGTTCTTTAATAATCTCTGAAAGTAGATACTTTTTATCCAAGCTATCCATAACACTGTTTAACTCGTTGTAAAACCTTTTTGACTTGATAAATTCTGTAAATATAAAAGAAAGAAGAGGCAGAAACCATATACAGAAAATTAATAAAATTATATTGGTGCTAATGTTAATGAGCAGCATAATGGTGCATATGATAATGAATAATATGCTGTTTATCAAAAGGAATAAAAATCTGTCTTTTAAATACTCTTTTAAACTCATGGCAGTATGTATCCAAGTCTACGTCTAGTTTCTATATTTTCTTTCATGCCTACTTCTTGTAGTTTTTTTCTCATTCTTGTGACATTAACGGATAAATTATTATCATCCACAAAAATGTCCGAGTTCCACATAAAGTCCATTAAATCCTCTCTGGATACTATTTTCCCTTTGTTTTTAATCAAACACGAAAGTATCTTAAGCTCATTTTTTGTTAGTTCAGTTGTATTGCCTTTGTAGGTAATTGAACCATTTGATAAATTAAGCTTTAAGTCATTATAAGAAATGATATCTTGAGTGTTAGAACCATAGACCCTTCTTAATATTGATGTTATTCTTGCTAAAAGAATTTGAGTGTTATATGGTTTTGTAATAAAATCATCAGCCCCTAAATTCATACTCATAAGTTCATCCATCTCACTATCCCTACTTGTAACCACTATTATTGGCATACCTGAACTCTTTCTTATTTCTCTGCATATGTGATAACCGTCAAATATAGGAAGATTTATATCTAAAAGCAATAAATCTGGTTCTTCCTTTAGAATATAATCTATAATGTTTTCAAAGTTTACTGGTGCAAGAACCTCATATTCATACCTTGTTAGAAATGTTTTAAGTTCTTCTCTTATAGTCTTCACATCTTCAATAATAATTATTTTTGACATAGGTTCACTTCCTTTATGAAAAAGTTATTGACTTACGGATATTATAATTGATTGTAACCATTATTGCAAAAACACTCATTACAAAACGGAAAGAAGTATGCACTCTATTAATTGGTTAAAACTTTTTTTTAATAAGGATACTACTTCCATTACGCTAATGAATGTAATAGAAGTAGTTATAACTAATGATATGATAGTTCCAAGTGAATTTGACCTAATAATCATGACAAAGACTAATATAAAAGGTTTATATAAAATGGTTGGATCTGTAACAAGCAAGATTGTTAGGAATTCTCAGATATCAGTAAATTTTCCTTATGCAGAGCTTAAAAACTATGGAAATGCCTATTACGGTAAAAATTATCCTCTTCTTAGAGTGGTAAAAACAATATACGATCCCTGCAATATATTTACATTTCAACAATCAATAAAACCTTTAATAATGTAAAATTTTATAAAATAATGATAAAGAACAATTTCAGGCTAAAGTAAACAAGTATACTTATAACGATGAGATATTTGTAAATTTAAAACATGATAACTTATATTTACCATGACATAAATATGTTATACTAAAAGAAAAACTAAAACGCATAAAAGAAGGGAAAATACTAAAAATGAATACAAAAGAATTTCAAAAAAGATCTCTAGTTTCAATATTCTTCTCATATTTTAAACCACACAAGAATTTATTTATATTAGATATGTCATGTGCATTCTTAATTGCAGTTATTGACTTGTCATTTCCAGCAATAACTCGTTATTCTCTAAATAAACTAATACCTATTAATGCTTATAGAACTTTTATAACTATTATGGTGATTATGCTAATTGCTTATACATTAAGAGCTTTTTTCTACTATATAATAACGTACTATGGTCACTCTTTTGGTGTATTAGTAGAAGCAGATATAAGAAGCGATTTATTTAAGCATATGCAGGAATTGTCTTATGGATACTTTGATAAAAACCGTACAGGTCAGCTACTTAGTAGATTGACAGCAGATTTATTTGATATAACTGAGCTTGCTCATCATGGTCCTGAAGATGTTTTTATATCCACCTTGACAATAATAGGATCACTAGGTATCTTATTTACTATTCAGTGGAAATTAACTTTGGTTATTGCTTTAATCTTGCCTATATTTTTATTAGTTGTATGGTATAGACGTTCCGAAATGTCAAAAGCTTCTCTGGAAGTGAAAGAAAAAACTGCTTCTATAAATATAAATATTGAATCAGGGCTTTCAGGCATGAAAACAGCAAAAGCATTTGCAAATGAGAATTCAGAATTTGATAAGTTTAGTGTATCAAATGATGCTTTCAAAACATCTAAAACCAGATTTTATAAGACTATGGGATATTTCAATGCTACAATGGAATTTTTCCTTTGTATTTTGCCAGCAACAGTTATCTTAGTAGGTGGTGTATTAATTATGAAAGGTCAGATGAATCAAATTGATTTAATCACTTTTACTTTATATATTGCTACTTTTATAACTCCAATTAGAAAACTTTCAAATTTTGCTGAGCTATTTGCAACAGGTGGAGCTGGACTTGTACGTTTTGTAGATATGATGCGTACTGAAACTGAAATGAAAGATGATCCTAATGCTATAGAACTAGGCAGAGTAAAAGGCGAATTAGATATTGAAAATATTAGCTTTTCTTATAAAAAAGGTATTCAAGTATTGCACAATATTTCTCTTCACGTCGATCCTGGCGAAACAATTGCAGTCGTAGGTCAATCAGGTGGAGGTAAATCAACACTATGCAAATTAATTCCCAGGTTCTATGATGTTGATGAAGGAAAAATTTTGCTTGACCATGTAGATATACGTAGTGTCACACAAGAATCTTTGCATAAAAATATTGGAGTTGTAGAACAAGACGTGTTCCTTTTTGCTGATAGTATTCTTGAAAACATTAGATATGGTAGACCTGAGGCTACTCCTAAGGAAGTTGCAATGGCAGCAAAACAGGCTGAGATTTATGATGATATTATTGCTATGTCTGATGGATTTAATACTTTTGTTGGAGAACGTGGTGCAATGCTTTCTGGTGGACAGAAACAACGTATTTCTATAGCACGTATATTCCTAAAAAATCCACCATTCCTAATTTTAGATGAAGCAACTTCTGCCCTTGATAGTGTTACTGAAGCTAAAATACAAGAAACTTTTGATAGTCTAATTATAGGAAGAACAACTTTTGTTATTGCTCATAGATTATCTACTGTTAGAAATGCAGATAGAATTCTTGTATTTGATAGTGGAAATATTATTGAAGATGGAAATCACGAATGTTTAATGAAAAAAAACGGTATCTATGCTGAACTTTATAAAACTCAGCACATAAGTAAATAGTTGATTTCTAAATTAATGATGAAAATGTTTAAAACCGATTAAGTAATAATTTGGACAAAAAAAGCCTGTATATTTACATTCTTTTTTTTGTCCAACTTTATTTGTGTAGCCACAATAATTACTTCGCTGTCTCTGGAACATCTTTAAGCATTGGTAGCAATATTGCGGGGATAATTGCAATCATTGTAAATCCAATAGACCACCAAAAGGCAACATTGTATGCACCTGCAACGGCTTGGATATCACTTACAGCATGACTAGAAAGTTGATGCTGGACGATTGTTGCAAGGATACCCGACCCGAATGCCCCACCAATTGTCTGTAAGATTCTCGTAGCAATGCTAGCATCAGGGACTTGATCTCTCCTTAATCCTAAATATGCAGAGGCCATAATGGGAATGAACAATCCACCAAGACCTGCTCCTCGTAACAGCATAGCCGCTGCTAATAATACCTGATTCGTATGAGCACTGGCAAAGGCAAATGGTAATGTACCCACCATTGTAACCACAAGACTTATCATAATTATTAACTTTGAACCTATACTATCAGTTAGTCTACCAACCAAGCTTCTGGTAAGTAACATTCCAACTCCTTGTGGAATAAGCAAAAGTCCGGCATACAACGCACTTTCACCACGTACCTGTTGGTAGTATAAGGGCAAAAGAAGCATACCTCCATTTGTAATGATACCTGATAGAAAAAGCAAAACAGATGAAGCAGAAAAATTACGAGACTTAAATAGATGTAAATCAACTACTGGCGTATTTTTCGTATTTAACGCGTAAACAATAAATGATATCATCAAGAGTAGGCCAATCACTAATGGAATAATTACTGCATTGTTATTTATGCCCCCATTAGATTTTATCCGTGAAATACCGTAAATGAGTATTGTAAATGAGGGAGACAACAGCAAAATGCCAATTATGTCCAGGGGTTGTTTACTTACAGACGGTTCATCTTTTGGCAATCCCCACAAGGCCAGCAGTAAAGCAATAATGGTTACTGGAATATTTACATAAAAAATCCAACGCCAGCTTAAGTTATTTACTATAACTCCGCCAAGAACTGGACCAAGAATCGGTCCCAATAGCATAGGTATGCCCACAATTGACATCAGTCGCCCCATATTGTGACCGCCAGTTATCTGAACAAGCATTGTTGTAAGCGTTGGCATCATTAAACCTGCCCCCACCCCCTGTAAGAGTCTAAAAACAATGAGGCTGTCGATATTCCATGACAGAGATGAAAGAATTGAACCTACTAAAAATAATACGAGTGAAAATAGATACAGCCGCTTGCCGCCAAAACGATTAGTAGCCCATCCTGAAAGTGGTACTGCAATACCCATTGCCAGCACATATCCCGTGATAACCCACTGTATGACTGAAACTGTGCTTTTAAGGTCACCGGCTATTGTTTTTATGGCTACATTGACCATTGTCGAATCCAGTAACGGTGCGAGAGCACCGATGACCAAGATGATAGCTACCTTAAGTACCGCCGGATCAAGAGTATCTTTCTTATGTTTTGATATGGTTGTTTTATTTTTTTTCATATAGAAGCTCCTCCTTAGATAATATCTTTTAAAAACCTTATTTAGGCGTCAAACAAGATAATCATTTACTATACATTATTATTGCTTTGACTTATCCAACAACCTGTTGTATTATTTTATTATAATTATTTTCTGCTCCTCATTCAACCAACAATCTCAGATGGTTTGTCGGATTTTAAAAAAGCAGAAAGAAAAGGAGAAAAATTTTATGAAGGAACATTCTGAAATTACTGCTCAAACAAGGCAAAATTTAATAGACTCATTTTGGGAATTGTACTGTATAAAACGAATTGAGAAAATTACAGTGAAAGAAATCACCACAAAAGCTGGATATAATAGAGGTACATTTTATGAATATTTTACGGATGTTTACGACACTTTAGAATGGATTGAAAAATCACTTTTACCAGATCTAAGCACGCACATGCAGCACATACATCACATGCATCATATAAAAAGCCTTCTGCTAGAGCCTGCTGTTATGCAACATATTAAGCACGTTGTAAAAATATATCAAGAGCGCAGTAAATACTTTGTTATTCTATTGGGTGACAATGGTGATCCATCATTTCAAGGCAAAATAAGGAACATACTTAGACCCGCACTCGAGCAACTTTTTTCTACCACAAGTAATGATGATGATGATTTTATACGTGATTACACAATTGAATACACAATATCCGCAATGATAGGAGTTCTAAATTATGGCTTTAGACGAGAGAAGAATCCACCTATAAAAAAACTGATTCAGCTCATATATAATCTGACTGCTGATGGTATAATGAAAAATTACAACTATACTATAAATAAAAATAACATTGTACCTGAAAACAAATTATAGGTAATGACATTATATTATTCTAAATAGCAATAAAATAAAAAAATCTTAGCGTAATTCTAGGACTTTTTTATTACAACCAAATATTTTGGAAACTAGCTTTTGAGACCTAATTATAAAACAAATGAACTTTAACAACAAATGCCGTGAAACTAGACTTTCATGGCATTCTTTTGATATCATATTTAATCTTTAATAACTAAATCCCAACATCTAATGATATGAGGGTACTTGTTCCGACATAAAAGAAGATTCCAACCTATATTTACCATAGATTATTTATATCTTGACATTTATTAAATCTAATATTATATTATAACTAGTTAATCATTTAATTGTAAACTGTTTAACTATAAATCATTTAATTAATTACATAGTATATATGAATGAAAAAGGGGTCCAGGCATCTTTTAGCGGAAAATATACTCTAAACTCTAGACTATTGCTATTAATACCAGCAAACCTGTATTAATTGAACTATAATCTCTATAAAATGGGTTTGCTGCCAGTCCCCCCTAAAAGTAGTTCAAAGGAGGAATAATGTGCAAAGCGATGAAATATTGGTAATGCTTAAGGAATTCTCAAATGTTTTTCATAAATTTAACAGTAAATCATTTAAATTTATTGATGATGAACTAAATAAAACAGGACTAGTTAGAACACATTTTATGATTTTACATGAACTGGTGGACGGAAAAGAAATTACAATGAGTAATTTAAGTGAAGTCCTCCATGTTACAAAGCCAAACATAACAGTTTTAATTGATAAACTTGTTAAGCTGGATTATGTTGAACGTGTAAACATCATTCGAGATAGAAGGATATTCTTGATTCGACTTACAGTTGAAGGAAAAAAATTCTTAAACGAATCAGCTGAAGAGTTAATTAAGTCCTCCTCTCATTTATTAAGTCGCCTTGATTATGAAGATCTAGAACTCATAAAGCAAACTACTCAAGCTATGAAAAAATTGTCATCTAAATTCAATGAGTAAATATATACACAGTGATCCAATATTAAATATTTATTGTGATAAGATTTACTAATGAATTTAAATAGGATTTAGCTAGCGATAAGTGGTATGCCGAATAATTTTTGAATTTTGACATATACTCAGTAGATAATATTTTGTATAAACAAGCTAAATTAGAAAAATAGGAGGATTATATGAATATAATAAATGGCAACAATAAATACCCCGACAGCGTAACGATATTCATTGAAATTCATGCTAAAGACGGAGAAGAAGAGGCCGCACGAAAGGCTTTTACAACAACGATTGCGACGACGGAAAAGCCTGGACTCTTGGGCTATGAAATCTTTGAAGATAGCAATGACCCAGGGACTTTTTATTCAACCCAAGAATGGGATAGTATAGAAGCCTTCCATTCTCACATGAGTGCCGCACGATCTGGGCTAAAAGAGGCCACTTCAATGTTGAGTGATGCGCCTCGGACTAGCATCCTCAAGCGTATCGGCCGATCATCACTGTGATTCTGGCCAAAAGTTTACAATTTATTTTGTAATAGTTATTGGGGGAGCGCCACATAGCCATCAAGCTAAGAAACTCTATAAAAATAAATCCCCCCATTTGTTCGGTATCGGCTAAGAATAATTCTCTTTTTTTAGAATTACGCCCAACCACACTTACCTGTTCGCCATCCTTTAATAATCGCAAGGCGAGTTGCTTGCCCATGCCATCGGTTCCGCGGGTCACAAGATATATTTTCATTGCATTTTACCTCCCAATAATATGAACTATAAATGCTATAAATAGGAAGAATATAAAAAGAATAGGACTTACACATGAATATTTTTCTTAAGTCAATCCCTGGTTGGTGTTTTTTAATATCTATGGCAACTATTTGGGGTAATAACAGCATCTGTGGTATTACCTACACCTGTAAAATAAATATTATTTATAATAAACTAAGAAGATAAATATAGTAGTTTTGAATATGCCATTGTTAGACACAAGAAAATACAAGAATATGAATTGATTGGAAAATTTAATCTCTGATTTAATATTGCAATTATTAAGTTATATGGCAGATGATGAACGAAAAAGAATAAAAGAAAGACAAGAAGAAGGTATAAAAATTGCATTAAGTAAAGGTGTGAAATTTGGAAGAAAAAAAATAATTCCGAGCAGCAACTTTAAGTCTGTGTATGAGGATTGGAAACTAGATCAATTGATGAAAATATTTTTATGTCAGCACAAGCATATGGCTATTTAAAAAGATTTGTAGATATATTTTATTTATAGCAAACATGGTATGATTAAACATATATTTTTAAAGGCAGCAATGCCTTTTTTTATACTTATCTTAAGAACAACCCATAAAAAAATAAAACACCATAATACCAGATACATAAATTCTCTAAATAAATAAATACTTGTACACTGCATCTATACCAGTATCTAGTAACCTTTCTGAATCTATAGTGTTTCTTCCAAATACGATTTCGTCTACAATTGCATTAATTAGATCAAATGCAATAATACCAGCTGCCTCCTTATCAGCTACCTTAATGTCACTTACATAATCCTTGAAATGATCCATATAAATCCGTTTCATTTTTTCATTATGTTTGTCAATTATCGAAGCTATTTCACTATTTGAATTATACATTACAATAAGTTCTCTATTTAAATTTTTTGAAGACTCATGAGCTTTTATAAGGTTATTTATAATTAAAAAAAGCCACTTTTTTTTATCCTCTTTATAGATATCCGATATATCTGATTCGATATTTAATATTTCAAAGAAATTGTTATTATACATATCTAATATTTGCAAAAACACTGCATCTTTATCTTTAAAATAAGAATAAAAACAGCCTATAGAAACCCCTGCGAATTTAGCAATTTCAATAGAATTAGTTTTATAATATCCTTTTTCACAAAAAAGCTTATATGAAGCATCTACTATCTTCTCTTTTGAATTAATCGCCCTAGTTTGCTTTGGCTTTCGAATCTGTCTTTTTTTGTCCATAAAAAATTTCATTCCTTTCATATTGCATTTTGAAAAATAATTATAACTAAAATTGAAAGTTTTGCGTTACAGTAGTTAATTAATAGTTTATAATCTAAAAATATCTTTGTCAAGAAAATGCGAATAATTATTCGAATTATGTTGACATTATATACATCGTTTCTTATAATATGAAATATGAATAATTATTCGCATTTTGTATTATAAGGAGAATGATAACAATGATGAATTTAGTTTTCAAAGATGACCAATTCGGATTCCAATTACTAAGACTGCTGGGGGAATCAACTTCAGGAGCAGCTGATATAGGAGAAGTTATTTCTACTGCTGAAAGAATAAAAGAAGGAGATTTTAAAAGTTGGTGCGATGAATGGAGCAAAACAGCAAGAGAACTCAATAAAATTGCTGATGAATGCTATTCCAAGGGACATATGGTCAGTGCAAAAAAAGCATACCTTAGGGCATCTAACTACTATAGGACAGCTGAATTTTATCTTCATGATAATCCAAATGATCCGAAAATTGGTGAATTATACAACTTAAGTCTTGAATGTTTTTCATATGTTATTAAGCTTAATAAGTCTTTTATCGAAGCAGTTAAAATTCCATATGAGAATACGACCCTTCCAGGACACTATTATAGATTAGAAAGTTCAATTGGGCCAAAACCAGTTTTAATAGCTATGAACGGATTTGATGGTAGCAAAGAAGAACTGTATGGGCTAGCAATGACAGCACTAGAACACGGAATGGATTGTTTGACTTTTGAAGGTCCAGGACAGGGTGAAGTTATCAGAAAACAGAAATTATTCTTTAGATATGACTATGAAAAAGTCGTAACACCTGTTATAGATTATCTGCTTTCGAGGAAAGAAACAGATCCAAAAAAAATGGTTTTATTAGGTGAAAGCTTAGGTGGGTACCTAGCCCCAAGAGCTGCTGCCTTTGAACATCGTCTTGCAGCTTGCATTGCAAATGAAGGAGTCTATGACTTTTTAGGAGAATTTACAAATAAATCAAACATTACCAGAGAAGATCTACTGAAGTCTATAAATCTTAACCCAGAAAAAATTAATAACGAAACGTATGATTCGGCAAAGACTAATACTTCAATGAAATGGAGTTCTTCTCATGGAATGTATGTATTTGGGGTAGACAGTCCTGCTGAATTTATTTCGAAGATGGGAAAGTTCTATCTCAAAGGAGTAGCAGAAAAAATTCAGTGCCCTACACTTATTCTTGATGCAGATGATGATAAACTTCTTGGAGGGCAGGCCAAACCTCTATATGATGTTCTTACGTGCAAGAAAGATTATATATTGTTTTCATCTGAATACGGAGCTGGAGCCCACTGCCAAGTTGGTGCTAAATTAATTGGAAATGAAAGTATTTTTACCTGGATCGAAACAATCCTTCAAAATATTTAATCTTATTATTAAACATCTCCACTTTACAAATTATCGTAAAGTGGAGATGTTCAATATATGGAGGACTTAAGGGTTTCCAAATTTACTAAATTATTAAAGGGAGGGAATCTATATTATGAAAACTACTATCTTCTATTTCACGGGAACAGGGAATTCATTAAAAGTCGCTCAAGACTTAGCTATAAAATTAGGTAATTCAAATATTGTTTCGATTACTAGTTTTTTAAAAAGAAACGAAGAAATTCCAATTTCATCTGAAAGGATTGGAATTGTTTATCCCGTATATATGTGGGGAATTCCTAAAATAGTATCTCAATTTATAAAAACAATTACACATATGAATAAATATAAGTTCTTTTTTGCAGTAGCAACTAATGGAGGAAAAGTAGCTGGCTCCTTATTAGTATTGTCTAATAAATTATCTTCAAGGGGATTTAAGCTTTCGTTAGGGTTTTCACTCAAATTGCCTTCAAACTATATACCTAAACATAGTGCAGGTTCTATTGAAGAACAGAAGTCTTTATTTATAGGTGCAGAAAAAAAATTAGGTGAAATTGCTTTGTTAATAAAAAATAATGAGTCTGCTAAAATAGAACGAGGTCCATTTAGAGATTGTCTTCTAAAGACAAGTATTATTTCTAGGATTATCTCCCCGTTTATCCCTAAACTAGATAAGCGGTTTGTGGTTGATAAAAATTGTATCTCATGTGGGTTATGTGAAAAAATATGTCCAGTTCAAAATATTACATTGAAAAATGGCAAACCTATGTGGACACATAATTGTGAAATGTGCTTGAGATGTTTAAATTATTGTCCAAAAGATGCAATTCAATTCGGCAAAGATACTATAGGAAAAAAACGATATAAAAACCCTTTTCTTAAGGTTAATGATTTTTAAGAGAACATTTTAATTTATTTAAAATATGTAAAAAGGGAGTCAATAAATTGATTATAACTAATTCTATAAACTATAGAAAACAATATAAGATACCTTTAACTTCTTTAGTTCCATAGGTCAGATGTTAGCGATGCTTGCAGGAGGCTTTTTAGCAGAAATGATTGGGTGGAAAGCTCCATTTCTATTAGGTGCCTTTGCAGCAGCAGTTGCATTGATGATTTCTTTTTTTCTTGTTGAAAAATCTGAAGGAAACCCACATAAGGTAAATTTTAGAGGCATACTAGCTGTACTAGGAGACCATACGCTGCTTATTGTATCATTGCTTGCCGTATTATCTCAGATGACCATTTCCGCCACGGTATTTGGGTTTACTCCTTTATATGCAAGTTCATTGGGAGCCTCAAAGATAGAGATGTCGTTACTTACAGTTTTTTCATCACTTTCAACTGCCGTAGCATCCATATATGCTGGAGGATATTTATCTGATAAATTTGGAGAAAAAAAGGTAATAGTGGTAGGTTTTATCCTTACAGCTATTTTTACTTTAACAATAGCTTTTACTTCTAGTTTATTGGTACTTATCTTCACTCAAACTATATCCGGAATAGGAAAAGGTCTTTCATTCACTCTACTTATGGGCCTTAGTATTAAGCATATGCCTTCAGAAAAGAGAGGAGTGGCTATGGGGTTTTTTCAATCAATTTATGGCCTAGGAATGTTTTTGGGGCCTTTATTAATGGGAGTAATAGGAGATATAGCGAGTTTGAAACATGGTTTTTTATTCATAGGTGTTATAGCTTGTCTTACTGCGGTGCTAGCTCAAGTTATAATTAAAACTCGTATAGATAGTGTAATAAAATAGTTGCTATATAACTTAAATCTTTAAAATTAACAAAGTCCAAGATACAATAGAAAAATTAATAAGTTAATGAACGATATACTTATATACCGTTTTCAACCCATTCTTTTAAAACTGGTAGCAACCTTATGTCTATTCCTAAGCATTTTGTAACCATAGAATTTATGTTCAGTATTTCTCCTTCTTCTAATATACGTTTTTTTAAACTTTCCTTATCTATATTTGTTTTACCCATTGAGTACACTTCCTTTATTTGATTTTACAATGATAATTCTTGAATCAACATTGTTGCTTTTTCTTGTATCTCCGTTTTACCTTTGGTTAATGTATTTGTATTGTTTTTTTCAAATGCCTTAAATTCTTTAAATTGTGTTTTAACTAGTCCCA
>ERZ1463033.55-NODE-55-length-17408-cov-9.085749_pt1 | contig 17408 bp, 13 predicted proteins | sample MGYA00564481_ERZ1463033 | MGnify/ENA primary metagenome ERZ1463033 (study PRJEB39244, sample SAMEA3635150) | Helicobacter pylori | study: EMG produced TPA metagenomics assembly of PRJEB11511 data set (Assembly of a 5300-year-old Helicobacter pylori...
TCTAAATAACTATAAACAATTTTAAAATAAATAGTTGACTTTAACTAGCTGGTCTCATGTTAGTAAGATTATATCAATATTAGTTACATATAATCAACTATTATTTTCGCATATAATTCAATTAGTTATGAATATACTTTAAAATTTCTTCAGTTACTAATTTACTTGAATTTAACACTAAAGATATTCCGGGACCAGGATGTATAGAACTACCCACAAAAAATAAATTATTAGCCTTTTCTGATTTGAAATGTGGTCTAAAATAGTTTGTTTGAGTTAAATTTGAACTAAGACCAAAAACTGTTCCACCATAAGCATTAAATTTTCTTGCCATATCTAGTGGTGTAAAACAATTTATATATTCAATGTTTTCTTCTATATCCTCAAGCCCTTTAATACTTTTCACTTGACTTAGAATCATATGTGTTAATAAATTAATGTTGTGTTTATCCCAGGTTATTTCTTTAAATAAGAGATTAGGTACCCTAACCATAACATTTAAACAATCACCCTCATTTTTCACCATGCTCTTATCTATTCTACTTGGGCAATAAATATATAGAGAAGGATTTTCAGGTAAACTACCTTTAAATGCCGCCTCAATATTTTCTTTAAAGTTTTTACCAAGGTATATATTATGAACTGATAATTGTGGATATTTTTTTTTAAGGCCTAAATATATAATAAAAGTAGAACATGAATATTTCATCTCAGATAACTTTTTATCAGTGTACTTATCTTTATAATACTCATCTTTTACTAGGTTTTTCATAGCATACGAAAAATCAGCATTACATAAAACTATATCAGCTTTTTTTATACCTTGAGGTGTTTTTACACCAATAGCTTTACCATCTAAAAAGATAATTTCCTCAACAGCTACTCCGGTCTTTATAGTTCCACCAAATTCAAGTATTAGCTTTGATAGCGCATTAACAAATGAATACATACCACCTTTAAGATGCCACAATCCATATAACTGAGATACAACAGGTATAAGAGTATAGATATTGGGACCATCAAAAGGTGATACACCAATGTACATGGTCTGAAAGGCTAAAAAATTTCTAAGATTTTCATCTTTAATATATTTTGAAATATAATCGTATGCAGTAGAAAGAGTATGTATTTTTAGAGCTTTTAATAAAGTTTTAAAATTAAATAGATCTTTAAAATTCTCCTCAGATTTTTGTAAAAAATACTTGTTAGAAATTAAATATTTTTCATAAACATCAGATATTAATTTAAAGTATCCTAAGGAATCTTCTTTTGAAATACCTTCTAAAGTCTTTGTCAAATAAGAAATATTATTATAAAAATCATTAGTAGTTCCATCAGCAGAAAAAAGCCTATAAATAGGATCTATTTGTATGAATTCTAAATAATCTTTATAATTTTTATTAACATATGAAAATATTTCTTTATAAGAATCAGGCATCATTAAAATAGAAGCCGATAAATCAAATCGGGAAGTATTATTTTCTATAAAATTGACCACTCCACCAATAGTTTTATTTTTTTCATATATTTCTACATCATATCCATTACTTAGAAGTCTTACTGCACTAGATAGTCCTCCTATCCCAGCACCTACTATAATTACTTTTTTATTCATAAAAGAACTCCTTCCATGATTACTATAATATATTATTTATTATTCCCAAAACTTCTAATAATAATTAGAAATTTTGGAAATATTTAAATAAAATTACTTGGATTGTATTTTAGTTTACACTAATTAAGATAGTATTCGTTTTTTATGATTCAACAAAACTTTCTTTAATTTATCTGGATAATTAGTAATTATTCCACTAACACCAGCTTCAATTAACTTTTCCATAGCTTCCTGCGTATTCACAGTAAAAGGATTTACTAAAATGCCATCTTTTTTTGCATCATCAATAATTTCTTTATTAATTGAAATATAATATGGATGCAAAGCATCAGCCCCAGTATATTTGCAGTATTCTTCTGGATGGTAAAGGCCAGCCATATATAAAAGGCCTGTTTTTATTTTCTTAGAAATCTCCTTGCAATGCACCATAGAGTAATGATTAAAGCTAGATAATATTACTTTATCTACATAATTATATTTATAAATCATCTCTATAAGCTTTTCTTCAATACCGGGATATGTTACTTCACCATTTTTTATCTCTAAATTTAATATTATGTTATTTTCTTTAGCTAAAATAATTAGCTGCTCAACTGTAGGTATCATCTCATTATTATAGTTATCATTAAACCAAGAACCCGCATCCAATTTATTTAGATCAACAAATTTAAAATTTTTTACAAGTCCCGTTCCATTTGTGGTTCGGTCTACATTCTCATCATGAATAAGTACTAACACTCCATCTGAAGTCATCTGAACATCAGTTTCAATACCAGTGGCCCCTAGTTCAATCGCTTTTCTAAAAGAAAGCATTGTGTTTTCAGGAAAATAGCCACTAGCACCCCTATGTGCATAATTAATTACCATACAAATACCTCCCATTATATTCTCACTCTCTTAGTATAATAAACTGCTAGAATAAATATTACTATTTTAACTCCACTTACAATTACATTATAAATTAACATTGTTATTAACAGATTAAAACAATGTTAATTAAAAACATACTTTGTTAAATTTCAAGCAATAGGAGTAATAAAACGCCAAACAGATTCATAGATCTTTTTCCACAAACCGCGCTTAGAATAAGTTTTTATATCAAATATCGTACAATCTTTGATATCATTTAAAAATGTATCACGACATTTAATCGCAAATTCATTATTATAAACAAATGCATTGATTTCATAATTAAGACTAAAACTTCTAATATCAATATTTGCAGTTCCTACTGTTGAAACGTGGTCATCTATAACAAGTGTTTTTGCATGAAGAAAACCTGAATGCAGATATACCTTTACTCCATACTTTAAGAGTTTTGCCACATTTAATAATGAAACAGCATAAATAGGTTTTTTATCTGGTATACCAGGAAGCATTATTCTAACATCAACACCACCAGCAGCTGCCATCCTTAGCGCATCTAATATAGTTTTATCTGGAATAAAATATGGCGACTGAATATATAAATATTTTTTGGCAGTTGTAATCATCTTAACGTAACTATCTTTTATAGAATCATTTCTACTACTAGGCCCACTTGAGAGTATTTGGACCCCTATATTTCCTTCTTCAATAGGATCATAAAAACTTTTTAATAACCTTTCATCAAACTTTAATTTAGCCCTATTTATCTTTCTAAAGCTTTGATTTTGCAAAAAAACTAAATCAGACCAAAACCTTGTTTGAAATGAAAGTACGCTGTAACCAGTCAAACGTATGGTTGTATCCCTCCAAGGTTTATTTATTTTTTTCAACCCAAAATATTCGTCACCCACATTAATTCCACCAGTATGAGCAATTTTACCATCTAAAATAACTATTTTTCTATGTAATCTGTAATTTACAAGCAACAAACTTTTTATGATAGATGGCAAAAATCTGTACACATGCCCACCAGCTTTTTTTAACTTCTTAAAATCACTCATATGAGTATGTAAAGACCCAATCCCATCATATATTAAAGTTACTTTTACTCCCTGACTTGCCTTTTCTTCTAAAAGGGATATAAATTTTTTACCAATTTTATCTTTTGCTTTAAAAATATAATACATTACTTCAATACTTATTTTAGCATTTTTAATATCTTCAAAAACCATAGAAAATGTTTCCTTAGCATTTAATAAAAGCTCTACTTCATTATTTTGAGTAAAATAACACATTATATTTTTTGAGTTCATCGTAATCAAATCTCTATATTTTTTAGTTTCTACTTCTCTAAATTGTATTTTATCCGTATCAATATTATGAATGTGTTTCTCTAGCACTTTATTATACTTTTCTTCTATTTCGCCCATACCATACTTTTTTGACATGATACGCATTTTATATTTACTACCAATCAAGAAATAAAAAATAAAACCAACATAAGGTAAAAAAAAGAATACTAAAAGCCATGCAAATATAACTCTCGTATCACTTCGTTTTATAAAAATTAGTTTCAAAACGGACATTATATTAAACACATATATAAATATTAAAAAAATAGTTGATAAATCCATGTTGTCCCCCATAAGTATTATATTTTTGGTGATTAAGTGCAACCTACACAATCACTATTATACTTCAACTAACATTATAAATATTAGTTGCATTAAAAAATATTTCAAAATAAGCCACTTCATACCAGGAGTGGCTTATTTATAAAACAAAAATTTATATATCTATGAAATATTACTGACAAGCATTATTTCACTCTAATACTAATTCTTTTATAGATTTCCCTGGCGGTACAATTGGATATACCCCTTCTTCTTTATCTATTACACAATCTATAAGCATAGGTCTTTTTTCCTTTGTTACTATTTCAAGTACATTTTTTAATTCATCCCTACTTGTAACTCTATATGCTTCAATACCATAAGCCTGTGCAAGCTTTACATAGTTTACCTCATCACCAATATCTGTTTCACTGTATCTTTCATTGCTAAACATTCTCTGCCACTGTCTTACCATTCCTAAGGTATGATTATTCATAATCACAGTAATTATAGGAAGTTTATATTTTGATATAGTTTGAAGTTCATTGCAGCTCATTCGAAAACTTCCATCACCAGTTACTAGTAGCACCCTTTTGTCTAAATTACCCATCTGACTTCCAATTGCAGCCCCTAATCCAAACCCCATTGTTCCAAGGCCTCCTGAAGTTATAAATGTTCTAGGATACTTGAATTTCCACATTTGGGCAGTCCACATTTGATGTTGTCCTACATCTGTTGTAACAATTGTATCTTCCTCAAGAGCTCCATTCAAACATTTAAGCACATCAACATGCGTAAAACTATTTTGCTTTATATTTGTATTATTTGTAACCTTGCATGTTTCTATCTCCTCCTGCCATGCCTTTCTATCCTTTTGATCCATATTAGAAATTAAACCTTCTAGTATCGTATTCATATCTCCAACTAAAGATAAGTCTATGCTTTTATTTTTATCTATCTCAGTCTCATCAATATCAATCTGAATGATTTTTGCAGCTGGTGCAAATTCATCTGCTTTTCCAATTACTCGATCACTAAATCGTGCACCAATTGCTATAATTAAATCACTCCTTGTCACTGCTAAATTTGTTTCGCGAAAGCCATGCATTCCCACCATTCCAAGGGATAATTTATGGTTTCTTGGAATGGTTCCAAGACCCATTAATGTATTTGCCACAGGAATACCGCAAAGTTTCGCAAACTCACAAAATTTTTTTGAAGCATTAGCTGTTTTAATTCCACCACCAGCATAAATTATAGGTTTCTTTGAAGACTTAATCATAAGAACTGCCTCTTGTATTTTTTTCATCTCTATATTAATAGTTGGTGTTTGTACTTTATCTTCTTTTTCTAACATTTTATATTCCGTTTCACTTAAGAATATATCCTTTGGGATATCAATAAGTACTGGCCCCGGCCTTCCACTTTTGGCTATTTCAAATGCTTTTCTTATAATACCTGCTAATTCTTTTTCATCTTTTACAATGCAACTGTGCTTTGTAATAGATAAAGTTATTCCCATTATATCTATTTCCTGAAAAGAATCACGTCCAAGCAAACTCCGTGCAACCTGTCCTGTAATTACAACCATTGGAATCGAGTCCATATAAGCCGTTGCTATTCCAGTTATAGTATTCGTTGCACCAGGACCTGAAGTTACAAAACATACACCAACCTTTCCAGTGGACCTTGCATACCCATCTGCTGCATGAACTGCCGCTTGTTCATGAGCCGTCCTAATATGAGTGAAATAATCAAGTTCATCATATAGTGCATCATAGAGTGGAATCACAGCCCCACCTGGATATCCAAATATAATATTTGCCTCTTGCTCTTTTAGACACTTAAGTACTATTTGAGCTCCATTAAGTAACATATTATCACCTTCTTTTTAGTTTTTTAATTAAATCATCACCTTCGGTGCTGCGAGCTCACACTTTACCTCTTCAATTTCATATACATTTATAATTTTTCTAAGCTGCATCATAGCTTGTTCTATACCTAAATTAGAGTATTCCTCTATTGTTATCCTTAAATCTGAATATCCATCAATTTCAACTTCTGTCATTACTAGTCCTTTTATTTTAAATTCTTTTCTCCTTAAAGTGTTTGTAACTCTTACTAATGCGTCTATACCATGTTCCACCTTTGCACTTATAGTTTTATACATTACAACTCCCCCTTCTACTCTCAAATAAAAAATCTTCCGTCCCTATAAACATAATTAGTTATGTTTATAGGGACGAAAGATTCGTGGTACCACCCTAGTTCGTAATTTACTTTTGTAAATTACCTCATTATTTTACAGCTCAGGAGTGATTATTACATATCCTTAAAACACCAACTCTCAGCAACCGTTGACTCTCTGTAGTTTTAAATGCGATATTTTTTTCTCCTTCATAGCTTTATTTATTATTTTATTTTTTAATATATTCCTGTAAAATTAAATTGTTGAAACTAAAATTTATTGTATTTAAACTTATTTTAAAAAACTTTTTCTTAAAAATAAAAAGTTTTCATCCCTATAAACACATATCTGTATGTTTATAGGGACGAAAACTTTCGTGGTACCACCCTAGTTCATAATTCAAATCAATGAATTACCTTATTATCAGCTCTAAGAAATAAAATACAAAATCACAAAATTTCTTTAAAACTTAGCCTTATAACGGTGGCATCCGTCCATGTTTACTTTATTTCAACTAAGAAGCTCTAGAGTGATATATTTGTTCCCACATAACACCAATTCTCAAAAATTATTGGTTCTCTGTAATTATGCCTTGGAATTTTTTTCTCCATCATCGCTTTATAAATTTTATTTTAAAACTAATCTTAATACATATAATATTCTAAATTCACACAATTGTCAAACAATTTCGTATATTTTTATAAAATTCTTTTATTCTTATTACCTTTAAAACAAACAGCCAGTTAATATGATTTAATATCATTTCAACTGGTTATTTTGACGTGTTTATTATTTATTATTTTTAATTGGAAAATAAACTTCAGGTGTTTTATCATTAATAATTTTAAATTCATATCCATTATCTTTATAAAACTTTATTACTCTAGGCAATGCCTTACATGTGTTTTTATGCATATAGTCACAATGCATAAGCAGCATTATAGGATGGTCCCTAACTGTTGTTTTAGTTGCTTCTCTATATAACTTGTCAGGAGGAGTATTACAATTGACTCCATCGGACATAACAGCATTCCAATCATATACTTTAAAATTATACCCATGAAGTTCTTCTAAAAAACCTTTAGTTAAATGTTTGCTACTACCCGAAGGAAATCTTATTATTGTTGGTTTAACTCCTATAATAGAATTAATTTCATCCTGAGATTTAAGCATCTCAGATATAAATCCTTTTCTACTCGAGTATATTTTCTTATATGTGTGGGTATAAGTATGCAGACCAATACTATTACCCTGCGTATATATTCTTTTTACCATATCCTCATAACCTTTTATTTGATTTCCTATAAGAAAAAAAGTAGCATTTACACCATTTGCTTTAAGTATATCCAGAACCTTATCTGTCATAACACTTGGTCCATCATCAAACGTTAAATAAATTACTTTTTCATCATTTTTACTTAGTGTAGAATAAGCCATTGCTGTTTGGCTCCCTAAAAAACAAGCTAAAAATAAAAAAATTGTGAACATAGTTAAACTTTTTCTCTTCATATTATACCTCCATAAAAATAGTTAATCTTAAATATATATATACATTCTTAAATTATTGTTACCTAATCTAGGCTAGATTAATCTATATCTACACATTTAAAATTAATAACTCATAAAGGTTAGGTTACATTTATGTAAATAACGAAATATAGTTTGAATTAAAATACTTGTTTTATTAGAAATAAAATAACAAGATAGTGTATAATATCTTATATAGTTCAAAATAATATGTACTTTAAATAAAAATAGGTGGTGTTAATAAATGAAACCTGTATTAATGTTTATAACCGACTGGTGTCCTTACTGTAAACAAGCACATTCTATTATAGAAGAATTAAAGAATACTAATCCAGAATATGCAAACATTGAAGTTAAAATAATTGATGAAGAACGTCAACCAGAAATAGCTAAACAATACGATTACTATTATGTTCCTACCTTTTATGTAGACGGGGTTAAGATACATGAAGGCGTGCCCTCTAAAGATATTATTCGTAAAGTATTCGACGAAGCTTGCAAGTAACCCTACTTGCAAATTAGCAGATAATTATATGTTATTAGTAGCCAGAAGTCGGTTACTTAGTTACCGATTTCTGTTTACTAATAGTATTAGTAAGTATTTTTAAACTATCAATATTTATCTCTCCAAATACTGATTTATCATTTCTTACTGCAGTTCCAAAATGATACGCAGGTGCCTTTGTTTTTTCCATAATATCTTTAATATTTTTAATATTTAAACCACCTCCAACTATCACGTTAATATGTTTCGATTTCTCTACCATATTTTTGATAACTGGAATGTTTTTAAGTATATCACCTTTTCCACCTGATGAAAGAACGTTTTTAATTTCGCCATAATTTGCTAAAATATCTATACCTTTAACCGGTTCTAACAGCTCATCAATAGCCCTATGAAAGGTTACATCAATGCCATCACATGCTTTTAAAAGCTTCTCTAAAGAAGGCACACATATCTCATTCTTCCTATTTAAAACGCCAAATACAACACCATTTACATTTAGTTCTTTTGCAATTATAATATCTTCTACCATAAGCTCAATTTCCTCATCTGTATATATAAACGATTTTCCGTGTGGCCTTATCATAACATTTACTGGTATCTTAACACTTTTCACTGCTCTTTTTATTAGAGCATAGCTGGGCGTCAAACCTCCTTCGGATAATGCACTAACAAGCTCTATTCTATCAGCACCACTTTCTTCAATTCTTTTTACATCCTCTATTGTCACTGCAATAATTTCAATCATTTTTAAGGCTCCTTTGTGAAAATATACTCTATATTATATCTATTTGTTATTTTACCATATATAATATATTCTATATCAATAGTAATATATTATTGAATTAATATTTCTATAAACGACACTTCATTAAAGGGAGAGATTTTATTGATCACATATATTAATAATAAAGTGCATGAATTTAATGACTTAGAAAAAGCATTTTCTGAAACTCCAGATACAAAAGAAGTGTTTTGGCTTAATATTAGCAACCCAACTGCTAATGATTTTAAATTTCTGAAAAACAAATTTAATTTCCACCACCTCACTATTGAAGATTGTATGCATAAAGCTAAGAGGCCTAAAATAAACGATTATAATGATTATCACTTTTTAGTCATTTCCACAACAGATAATAATGTTAGCAATGCCTTTTCTTATAACAATATATACATATATATTAGTTTGAATTATATTATAACAATACATTATGGTGAAAATAGATCTATAAAAAAGATTATGAATGACATAAACAATGGGCTCTCTATTGTATCTAATGGAAGTGATTTTGTTTTATATAATATACTTGATGATGCAATAGACCAATTGTTTGTTGTAACCGATAAAGTAGAAGAGAAAATCAATTTTTTAGAAGAAGAATCCATGAATAATCCTGTTCAAAGTACACTTAACAATATTATGAAAGTTAAAAAAAACGTAATTAAGCTTAGGCGAGTTGTTTCTCCACTACGAGAGGTTTTAAATACTCTTCTTCGCCATGATGATATTATAACCAAAAAATACAGAGTATATTTCACTGATATATATGACCATGCACTTAGAATATATGATTTAATTGAATCTGACCATGAAATGATTACATCTTGCCTTGAGCTTTATTCTTCCCAACTATCAAATTCCATGAATAAAGTTATGAAAGTTTTAACAATAATTACCACTATTATGATGCCTCTTACAATAATCACAGGGATTTATGGAATGAATTTTCAAGATATGCCAGAGTTACATTATAAATACGGCTATTTTATTACTATATTTATAATGTTTTTCATCTCGTTTTGTGAAATTATATATTTCAATAAGAAGAAATGGTTATAATAAAAAATTGGTACAAGCAATAAAAATAAATTTATTGTTTGTACCAATCTTACCACTTGACTTCTTTATTAAAATTTTTCTTCTTTTCCACCGCTAATGCAATAACAATTGAAACTACCGTTCCGCCCCAAATTGTTCCACATCCGATTATCATCATTACTATAGCACTTGTTGACATAAATCTCCCTCCAATTATCTATTTATAGAGTCTTCTTCATTTACATCATTATTTGTTAATAAACTTTTCACTTCTTGTGATTTTGAAGTCCATTTTTTTCTATACAGTACAATTGATGCCCCTATCATTAGGACTACCGTTCCCCAACCAAAAACAATACTTGAAACTATTTCAACTTTGTTTTTACTAAACAATTCAGTAATTAAATTGAATATATTTGTTACCACAACCGCTCCGAGTAATAATGGTGTGAAATATTTCAATAAATAATCCCACCATATTCCGACTTTGAAGTCTGAATATGCATTTGCTTCCTGTCTAAGTTTACTAGTTCCATAAAAATAACTAATTAAAATAACTTCTATGAGTCCAAGACCTGCTATTACAATGTTTCCTACATAAGCATCAACTATATCTAATATATAATTAAATCCTGCATAACTTGCAAAACATGCACTGCCACAAAACCCAACTATAGAAATAATAGATACAAGCTTTTCGCGAGAAATATCAAATTTATCTAAAGCTGCAGTTGTAAATGATTCTAACATTGAAATACTAGATGATAGACCTGCAATAAATAGACAAAAGAAAAATAAAAAACCTAATAAGCCTTGGACCACTACATTTGTTGACATTGTTGAAATAGCTATTGGGAATGCCATAAATGCAACACCTGCACCGGTACCAAATGATGTGAATTTTACACCCATACTATTTACTAAATGACCTAATGTTGAAAAGACTAACACACCCGCAATAAGATCAAAACTTGCATTAGCTAAAACTGTTATAATCGCACTGTTTACGATATCTGCTTTCTCATTTAAGTATGAACCATATGCAATCATAACACCTACAGCTAAAGTTGTAGAGAAAAATACTTGTGCATAAGCTGAAACCCAGATACTAGGGTTTAATATCTTTGAGAAATCCGGTTTGAAGAGTGCTTCAAGTCCTATTTCAGCACCGTCTAAATTTATTGCATTAATCATAAATATAATCATTAAAACCATTAACACAGGTGTAAAAAACATCGACATTTTTTCTATTCCGAAAGCGATCCCCTTTTTAACAATAAGCCAGTTACAGATCCAGACTGCAATAACTGCTATTAAAATATAAATACTAATTCCAGCACCAAAATCTAATGCATTTTTTGCACTTCCAGTAACCATTCCCATTATAGGTCCTGGGTTTGATAGCCAGTTAATAATACCAAATGCATGTCCTAACGAAAAAAACATAAAGACAACAGCTACAGCAATAATCGTAGAGTAATACGTCATAACAATAATTGGTACCATTACTTGAATCCACCCAATGATCTCTAATTTCTTTTTTAATTTTGCAAATGCCTTTACCGATCCTCCACGAATTTTTCTACCATAAGCGTGCTCCATAATCATTAATGGTATAGCACAAGTTATAAGTGCTATAAAATACGGTAAAAGGAATGCTCCTCCCCCATTTTTATAAGCTTGAAATGGAAATCTCCATAAATTTCCTAAACCGATTGCAGCTCCAACTGCTGCAAAAATAAATCCTTTCCTGCTTTTCCAATTTTCTCTCACCGAGCACTTCCTCCTTCGTAATATAATAATCTTCCTTTCTAAGCATCAATACTCTCATGTGTAATTACAATTTAATAAATCTTATAATTCACTAATATCCATTATACATCCTTAAACTATATTTTACATACTTAATATAATGTTCTACAGAAATCTAAAAATATACCTCCAGCTTTATTGTCAATAAAAATAGAGCTCAATTTCTGAGCTCCTTTTCAAATAATATTTCCTAAGCAATATTTCTAAACCACACTGTAAGTGTACCTAATTATTTTATTATAACTTATATCTGTCCTATTGAGCTAAATACAACTAATGTAGTTATATGTTTTAAGCTCCCATAAACATTTTTATATCATCATCTGCATTACTTATTCCAGCAATTCCAAAATTATCAACCAATACTTTTACAACAGCTGGTGATAAAAATGCTGGAAGTGTTGGTCCTAAGTGAATATTTTTAACCCCTAAATGTAATAGTGCAAGTAGTACTATTACTGCTTTTTGCTCGTACCATGCAATATTATAAGAAATAGGAAGTTCGTTTATATCATCTAATTCAAATACTTCTTTTAGTTTAAGTGCTATTACTACTAATGAATATGAGTCATTACATTGACCTGCATCTAATACTCTTGGGATTCCAGCAATATCACCTAAATCCAATTTATTATATTTATATTTTGCACATCCAGCTGTAAGTATAACTGCATCCTTTGGTAACTTCTGGGCAAACTCAGTATAATAATCTCGACTCTTCATTCTTCCATCACAGCCCGCCATTACGAAAAATCTCTTTATTGCTCCAGATTTAACAGCGTCTACAATCTTATCTGCAAGAGCGATTACTTGATTATGAGCAAACCCTCCTACTATTTCACCTTTTTCAATTTCTTTAGGTGCAGAGCATTTTTTAGCTTGCTTAATTATTGCAGAAAAATCTTTTGCTTTTCCATTTATTCCATCTTCTATATGCTTAACACCCGGAAAACCTGTTACTCCAGTAGTATATATTCTATCTTTATAAGAAGCCTTTGGAGTCACAATACAATTCGTAGTCATAAGTATTGGTCCATTAAAGCTTTCAAATTCCTGGTTCTGTTTCCACCATGCATTTCCGTAATTTCCAACTAAGTGCTTGTATTTTTTAAATGCAGGGTAGTAATTTGCAGGAAGCATTTCACTATGAGTATAAATATCTATTCCAGTTCCTTCAGTTTGTTTAAGTAACTCTTCCATATCTTTTAAATCATGTCCACTAATTAATATACCAGGTTTAGTTTTAACTCCTATATTAACTTTTGTTATTTCAGGATTTCCGTAACTAGTGGTGTTAGCCTTATCAAGTAACGCCATTGCATCCACACCATATTTACCACATTCTAGTACTAAAGCAACAAGTTCATCAACACTTAAATTATCATTCAAGGTTGAAGCTAACCCCTTTTGAGTGAATGCGTGAAGCCCATCGTCGTTGTATCCAAGATTGTCTGCATGTTTAGCATATGCAGCCATACCCTTAAGTCCGTAAATGAGTAATTCTCTTAAAGATCTTACATCCTCATTTTCCGTTGAAAGTACACCTACTTTACCTGCTTTTTCATCAAATTCTTTTAAATCATTAGAAAACCAAACTGCTGCATCAGGTAAGTTTAATTCCTCTTCCGTTCCAAATCCAAATAGATTAAATATCTTTTTAAGCCAGTTATCATTTTCGCCTTTATCACTTAACTTAACACCGGCTTTAAGAATCTGATTTTTCATTTCTTCTCTTAAACTTAAACCTTCTCTAATCCTTTTAATAAATATATTTCTATCAAAATTTGCATTTGTTATAGTTGCAAATAAACTCTCCATTATGAAATTATCAACTTTCTTATTAACTATACCATTCTCTCTAGCACGTACACTATATATTGATATCCCTTTTGTTATATAAATTAGTAAATCCTGAGCCTTTGCGAGGTTCTCAGTCTTACCACAAACTCCCTTTACGGTACATCCGTTGCAATTAGCTGCTTCTTGACATTGATAACAAAACATAGACATATAACTCGACCTCCAACTTTTTCTTTTGCAAACACTATTTGCGCTTGCTTCATGAGGTTATTATACTGCCTTATAATATCGCTGTCGGTAACATATGTTACTAAAGTAGTTTTTTACTATATGAACTTAACTGTGTTTTTGTTTCCTCCAATTGCCTCTCTACAATACTGGCTTCATCGATATGATTTACTATAGCATCAGATGTAATTTTTAATATTTTGTCAACATCCAGTATTTCTTTGCTCATATTTTCAATGTGTTGTTTTTGATTTATTAAAATATCTATTACACCCTTTACTTCATGTTCCACTTTCCCTACAGAAGATAGACTACCCTCTATTTTTTCTACAGCATTATCAGAAGCTTTAACGCCATTAGCAATAGCTTCATTAGATTTACCTGAATTATTTAAAACTATCTTTGTTTCATTCTCAATACTTCCTATTAAGTCTGAAATATCCTTAGTGCTTTGTTTCGTCATTTCAGCCAGTTTTTTTATCTCACCTGCCACTACTGCAAAACCTTTTCCATGCTCTCCCGCTCTTGCTGCTTCAATTGCTGCATTTAAAGCCAAGAGATTCGTTTGACTTGCAATGCTGGTTATTAACTTAACAACTTCATTAACCTGGCTAAATTTTCTAGCCAATTCATTTATACTATCAGTAGTAGTCTTATTCTCTTTTTCTAAAGATTTTATTATTGTTGCCATTTCTTCAATAGCCACTTTGCCCGCGTAAGATTTCTTAACTGTATCCTCCGTAATCTCAATGAGTTTATCACCTTCTAAGTGTAAACTATCTGTTAATGCATTAGTATTTTTTGTTAAGTTAGAAATCTCATTCATATGTACCTTTACTTTATCTGCAAGTTCACCCAAAACAATGTGATCACTATCTACGATATGGTGTTGCTTTACAGTTTCCGATAACAAATTACTCATATCCTTAATAAAGCTTGTAGTTTCATTATGAAACTTAACTTCCTTTTTCACTGTTTCGTCTAAAGTCTCACTAAGTCTACCTTCTACTACAACTGACTCTCTATTTTTAAATAATTTCATTTCTTTTTCCCCCTAGTTTTATATAATTAAATATTTTTAAAAATTCTTAATACATAAAGTTTATTTTTATTTATATAATATCTATTTTGATGATTAATATCCCTTAACTAATCTTCACAATTATATTATCGTATAAACATGATAAAAAAATAGATTTTCTCATAAAAAATCATATAATAAACTTCTTGTGAAAATCAGAGGCCATCATCGGTTTCCCTACTAGATACCCTTGAATAGACTGACATCCAAGTTCTTTTAATGTAAGGAATTCCGTTTCTGTTTCAATTCCTTCTGCAATAACTTTAATATCTAAACTATCTGCAACCGCTAATATAGCTTTAATTATAGCTATATTTTTAGAGTTGTTATCTAAATTTATTATAAGTGATCTATCTATTTTTATAGTATCAATAGGAAGTTTGCTTAACCAACTAAGCGATGAATAACCTGTGCCGAAATCATCTATTGAAATTTTTATCCCCTTGGATTTTAACTCTAAAAGGACTTTTATTATTAAATTAATGTCCTCCATAGCCTCATCCTCAGTAATTTCAAGGTTTAAATACTTAGGATCTAATGATTGATTGCAACATATATTCATTACTAATTGAACAAAATTTGCTTGTATTAATTGTTTATATGAGGTATTTACGGATACACTAAAATTCTTTGAGCCCGAATTTTGCCATTTTTTACACTGAGCGCAAGCATTATGCAGCATCCAATTATCGATTTCTACCATTTTGCCTATTTTCTTTGCTACTGGAATAAATTCTATAGGTTGAATAACCTTATCTCCACATTTCCACCTTATAAGAGATTCAGCACTTAATACTTTCATTAATTTCAAATCTATAATAGGCTGATAGTACGTTATAAATTCGTTTTTCTCCATAGCACTTTTTAAGTTCTTTTCCATTTCTAACATATGTCTATTGTTAGACCTCATGATGTTATTATATAGACGATACCCATGTCCACCACTATTTTTAACTTCATACATAGCTAAGTCCGCATTTCTTATTAAAGTGTCTACATCATTTCCGTGCTGTGGAAATAAACTAATACCAACACTTGCACCAATATATAGTGACTCTTCATTGTATATATAAGCTCTACTTAATATTTCCACAATTTTTTCTGCAATTTTTGTTGCACCTGCTGCTGAAATTAAATCTCTTATAATTACAATAAATTCATCTCCACCAATTCTACTTACTATATCCTTTGATTTTGCAATATTATTCTCCAATCTCTCTGCCATCTTTGCAAGAACTATATCTCCTACCTGATGACCAAAACTTTCATTTATAGCCTTGAATTTATCTAGAGTTATAAAGAAAACCGCTAAATTTTCATTTTTATTTTTGAGCAAATCTCTAATGTTCTCTAGCAATTTTTTTCTATTTGTAAGCCCTGTAAGAGCATCATAATTTGCAAGTGATACAATAGTTTCATCCGATTTTTTTAGTCTTTGGAACATATCGTTAAATTTAAATCCAAGTTCAGAGATTTCATCGTTTCCTTTTAAGATTATACTTGGAAATACATCATAAGAATTATGTACACTCTCAACTACTGAGTTTATAGTTTTAATTTTTCTCACAACAAACACATGTATTAATATAAAAATACTTAAAGAAAATATTATTAAAGCAACAAGTACAATTGAAAGGTAGAAATCCATTGTATTTTGCGCCTTTTTAAAAACATTTCTTTCTGATGTAATCTTCACGAAAAAAGAAGGTTTTGAAAATATATCATTAATTAAGCCATAACTAATAATGAATTTTTCATTACTTACTTTAATAAATTCATTTTTTCTTATAAAAACGTGTTTTTTTATATTGTTGTTTAAAATTAAGCCTTTATCATAATACGCTATTTCTGTTTTAAGTCCCGTATTTTGGTTAAGCGTATCCATTTCCTCTTTATCATAATATTTCGCGAAAATCAAAAAACCAGGGCTATGACCTAAACCGCTACCTTTTGTAATTCTTTGCGCAGATATTAAAATTGGATATTTACCATATAACAAAGTTCCCTTAACGTTTTTTATATTATTATTACTTAATAATTTAGCAATATTTGAGGTTATATTTTTAGCAAAAGCCACTGTAAACATTCCCTTTGTGTCTTCTTTCGTATTTTTTTTATAAATTATGTTCCCCTGATTATCAGTAATGAAAATAAAGTTTATTTTTGCCATGGCCATAGACGTTGTATCGTCAAAATTTTCTTCTATATACTTATTATTTCTGTTATTCATATAATTATAAGTTTCATCCCACCTTGCATAATCTAAATTTACATCATTTATATTATTCAGATCATTTTGAATATAATTAAGGACAAAGATCGGAAGAGCACACGTCTGAACTCCAGTCACAAT
>ERZ1463033.56-NODE-56-length-17252-cov-9.570797_pt1 | contig 17252 bp, 13 predicted proteins | sample MGYA00564481_ERZ1463033 | MGnify/ENA primary metagenome ERZ1463033 (study PRJEB39244, sample SAMEA3635150) | Helicobacter pylori | study: EMG produced TPA metagenomics assembly of PRJEB11511 data set (Assembly of a 5300-year-old Helicobacter pylori...
TTGATATATATAAATGAAAAAGTATATATTACTAGTAATGCAGTACGCGTAATATATATCTTTTTCTGTGTGTAAAAAAATATTAAAGGAAGGAATTATAACTAGCATCTGATGGCATTCTAAGATCGCCCCTTGGAGAAACACTTATTGTTCCTACTTTTGGACCATCAGGCAGTGCTGAACGTTTAAATTGTTGAGTGAAAAATCTCTTTATAAATTTATCGAACCACTTAATTATTACTATTTCTTCAAAGTCACCAATAAATGCTTGCTTTGCTAAAAACAATATTTTTTCAGGGGTTGCTCCTTGCTTCATAAAATAATAAAGAAAGAAGTCATGAAGTACATATGGTCCTACTATGTCTTCAGTCTTTTGCGTTATTTTCCCGCTTTTATCTTTAGGCATAAGTTCAGGACTTACTGGGGTGTCAAGAATATCTAAAAGAATGTCTGTAACTTGTTTTGAGGATTCTTTATCTGCTACATATTTGACTAAATATCTCACCAATGTCTTAGGGATTGAACAATTTACAGAGTACATAGACATATGGTCTCCATTATATGTGCACCAACCTAAAGCAAGTTCTGATAAATCGCCTGTACCTATTAGCAGTCCACCTTCCTTATTTGCAAGATCCATAAGGATTTGAGTTCTTTCTCTTGCTTGAACATTCTCATAGGTTACATCATGTTTCTCTACTGGATGACCTATATCTTTAAAATGCAAAAGACATGCGTCAACTATATTAATTTCTCTAAGGTCAGTACCTAAGTTTTTGCATAGATTTATTGCATTTAAATAAGTCCTATCTGTAGTCCCAAAACCAGGCATAGTTATAGTTATAATGTTTTTTAATGGTATTTTTAGTTTATCAAAGGTCTTAACTATAACAAGTAGTGCTAGTGTTGAATCAAGTCCTCCAGAAATCCCAACTATTGCTTTATTAAGACCAGTGTATGAGAATCTTTTAGCAAGAGCCGAAGATTGAATATTAAATATTTCTGCGCAGCGTACTTCACGCTTAAATTGGTTTGAAGGTACAAAAGGATATTTATCAATGTTCCTATCAAATATGCCAAAATCCATATCCTTAAATTGAAAAGATATTTCTTTTACTTCAAAAGAACATATGGAATTAGTATTTCTAAAACTTGTATTTTTCATTCTTTCACTATTCAACTTATTTATATCAATAATAGATGAGATAACTTCGTTTTCTCTTTGAAATCTATTATTTTCCTTTAATAATAAACCATTTTCACTAATTAAAAGATGACCACTGAAAACTAAATCGGTAGAAGATTCAAAAACACCAGATGATGCATACAAATAAGAGCACATACATCTTGCACTTTGAGATGTTACTAAGGATTTTCTATAATCAGCTTTACTAACTAATTCATTAGATGCAGATAGGTTAGCAATTATATTTGCACCCTGAAGAGATAAGTAGCTGCTTGGAGGAATGGTTACCCAAAGATCTTCACAAATTTCAAAACCAAATTTAATATTGTCACAAGTAAATAACAAGTTCGTTCCAAAAGGAATATCACTTGCAAAAGAAAGGTTTACGGTTTTGTTTATTATGCCAAGGCCTTCTGCAAACCATCTTTTCTCGTAAAATTCAGAGTAATTAGGAATATAGCTTTTTGGTACTATTCCCAAAAGTTTTCCATTAAATATTATATAAGCGCAATTATATAGACAATCATTAAAGTAGAGAGGAGATCCCACAGCAATTAATATATCTTTGTTTTGCGAAAACTCACATAGAGATTTAATGGCATCTTCAGATTTTTTAATTAATTGATGTTGCATAAATAAATCTGCACAGGTATAAGCTGTTATGCAAAGTTCAGGAAAAACTATAAATTTTGATCCTTCTGCATAAGCTTGTGTAATGCATTTTTGTATGTTAGTTAAGTTGAATTCTATATCTGCCACATTTACTATTGGACAAGCAGCAGAAACCTTTACAAAAGAAGTTTCCAAACTAATTCACGACCTTTCTTTGGTTTTTATTATATAGTATATGCAAATATTTCTTTATATAACAAATATTTAGTAGAATTATATCATTATTTTGAATACATTAGTAGAAACGTTAATGATTATTTTACCAATGCTTAAACTTTTGGTTACTATTAACAGTTAAAATAATAATTGACAGTTAACGTATTGTTGAGTAAATAAGAGTAAACATTGGATATGTGGTGACAAAACGACAAAAATGCACATGAAAAGATACGATATATTAAAATAAAACTTTATTAAGTTTAGTATATACAATATACTGTAGTTATAACATTATAAAAAATTTGTTTATTTAGTTTATAAAAGATGAATATTATTCATAAATAATCTGTAATAATAATATTGCTTTTAAAACATAATAAGGTTGTATTATAAAGTCCATAAAAGTTATATAATTAGGATATAGATTAATAATGATATAATTTGTTAAAGTTAATAATATTTTATATTCGTAAGGGGGTACAATATGATCTGGACGCCGATGATACTTTGGATAGTTGTGGCAGTGGCGGCAATAGCTATTGATATAACAACTAGTAGTTTTATGTTTGTATGGTTTGCTGCAGGAGCACTCGGAGCAATTATTTCTATTGGATTCTATGCACCGATATTTGTTCAAGTAATTATTTTTATAGCACTTAGTGGATTGGCCATGTCTATAGGTTATCCTATAGTTAAGAAGACCATAAGCAAAACTGTAAAAAAAACTTTGACTATGGAAGAAGGATATGTAGGAAAAGAATTCACATTAACAAAAGATGTTGAGGAAAAAGGAAATATTAAGTTTCAAGGAATTTATTGGACTGTTAAAAATGATGGCGAACCTTTAAAAAAAGGTGACTTAGTTCGAGTTACTGGTATTGAAGGAAATAAATTATTAATAGCTAAGGCGTAGATAATATTAAAATTTGAGGAGGAATTTGTTATGACAGGGATTATAGGTTTAGTTTTATTGTTGCTAATAGTTGTTATGATTTTAACATCTATTAAAATTGTTAATACAGGGTATGTGCTTTTAATAGAAAGATTTGGTCAGTTTCACAGGATATTAGAGCCAGGTTGGCATTTTACGATTCCATTTGCAGATTTCGTTAGAAGAAAAATTTCCACTAAGCAACAAATACTCGATATACAACCACAGAATGTTATAACTAAAGATAATGTAAATATATCAATTGATAATGTTATATTCTATAAGGTTATTAATTCAAGGGATGCAGTGTATAACATTGAGGATTATAAATCAGGTATTGTGTACTCAACTATTACTAATATGAGAAATATTGTGGGAGACATGACCTTAGATGATGTATTATCAGGAAGAGATAGAATAAATTCTAAGCTTCTTGAAATAATCGATGAAATCACAGATGCTTATGGAATAAAAATTTTGTCTGTAGAAATTAAAAACATTGTTCCACCAAATGAAATTCAACAAGCTATGGAAAAACAAATGAGAGCAGAGAGAGATAAGAGAGCATTTATACTTACAGCAGAAGGTGAAAAACAAAGCCAAATTGAAAGAGCAGAAGGACATAAGCAAGCTCAAATATTAAATGCAGAAGCTGAAAAACAAGCAACTATTAGACGTGCAGAAGGACTTAAAGAATCACAACTATTAGAAGCAGAAGGTAAAGCAAGGGCTATAGAGACCATTGCAATTGCAGAAGCAGGTGCTATAAGAAAAGTAAATACAGCAATAATTGAGTCAGGTACAAATGAAACTGTAATAGCATTAAAACAGATAGAAGCTCTTACAGAAATGTCTAAAAATCCAGCTAATAAGCTTATACTTCCAAATGAAATATTATCAAGTTTTGGTAGTATATCAGCAATAGGCGAAATGTTAAGAATGGATAAGAAATCTGAAAATAAATCAATACCTACTAAAGTAATACCAAACAAATCAATGCCAAATAAATCAATTCCTAATGAATAAAAATGGATATAAAAATAAAGTCTGAGAAATCAGGCTTTATTTTTATGCTTATTTTTTTTGGCTTTGTTTTTTTTCTGAACTGAGTAACCAAATTTACCTAAAGGTTTAGAATTAACGCTAAAATATTCGCCATGAGAATAAGTAATGAGATCTGCCATTTCAAAGTGTATTTTTCCAAGATCATCTATTAAAGTATTATCAACATGAGTATTTACTATTTCAGCTAAAAATAAATCGTGTGTACCTAAAGGGGTGATGCTTTTAACTTTGCACTCTAAAGATATGGGGCAGTCAGATATTATTGGTGCTATGACATCTTTTGCGTTGTCCATTTTAAAGTTCATCTCATGAATCTTATCTACTTGTTTACCAGAACGCACTCCGCAATAATCAACTTCACGAGTCATTTTCGATGTAGGTAGATTTACTACAAAGTCACCACTTTCTTTTATGTAATCATAGGAAAGCCTCTCAGGCCTTATAGCTACAGTTATCATTGGCGGTTTTGTACAAGCCATTCCTATCCATGCTACTGTAAAAACATTTATTTTATCCTCTTTATTTTTTGATGTAATTAACACTACGGGAACGGGATTTAACATTGCGCTACCTTTAAATATGGTTTTTATCATGTATTTTCACCTCTATATTTAACATATCGTAAACGGTATGTCATTCTTTTGTTTAATGGTATTCATCATCTATTATACAATAATTTATAAAATTTATAAAGTTGTAAATTTTATAAATTATTTGAGATATATAGAAAAATTCAATTATAATGTATTTTATTTTTACCATTTATAATATAATATAGATACAAATGTAAAATATACATAAAAAGTATATTTTTAACGGAAGATGAAAGGTTATAAGAAAACAATATATTACCACATATTAGAGGGGGGCAATTATTATGAATAGGAAAAGAATTGGTTCAATGTTACTAGCACTAGCACTAGCTTTTACGGCGACAGGCTCAGCTGCAGAAGCTATGACAATTACTAAACTCGCAGTTACAAAAGCTGTAAACATAGACACAACAAGCACAATAAATAGTCAAGATGAGAAAAGTGTTAAGATATCAAAAGAAAAAGCAAAGGAAATTGCAAAAGCAGTAATTAAAACCTATTTTAATACAGAAATAGATGAGACTAAATTGACTCAAAGAATTAATCTTAATACATCAACTTATAATGGTAAAGAAAATAGCGTATGGACTATTTACTGGGAAATGTATAATTTAGAGAAAAGTGTTAGTATTAATGTTACATTAAATGCAGAAACAGGTGAAGTTATGCAAGCCAGTAATAATGAACGAATAGCAAATGGAGAAAATGCAATTCCAACAATAAATACTAAGGAAGCAGCACAAATTAGTGATGATTTTTTAAAAAAAATCCAACCTACAAACTTTAACGAATCCAATAGAAAGGATAACAATTTAGGATATTACCAATCAGCAAATTATAATTTTAACTATGTAAATGAAGTTAATGGTATAGAATACGATGGTAATAATATTAACGTAGAAGTTGATGGAGTAAAGAAGAAAGTAGTTTCATATTCTAAAAACTGGACTGATAATTTGCAATTTCCAGTGATTAGTGGAATAATAGATTCTAAAACTGCAGCAGAAGCGTTTAAAAACGAAGCGAAAATGTCTTTGAAGTATATCACAACTGTTCATAATAATGGTTATTATCAAAATAAAAAAGATATTAAATTGGTATATGTTCCTGAATTTAGTAATGGGAATATGTTGGATGCTAAAGATGGTAAGACTCTGAATCCATATAATAATATTGATAATCTAGTAACAAAAGATTTAAATGAAAAAGAAAAAGAAACTTTTTATAATAGAGAGAAGGTGGTAACGCCTAGAGATAATGCAATAGAAGAGAAGGAAGCAGGCGAGTTAATAAAAAGTATCATAAATAAAATTTATGGCGAAGGTCATGTGATTCAGAATTTAGGATATCAAGAAAGTACAGATAACTATGGAAGTTTAGGAAGTAAAATCTGGTCAGCAAATTTTAGTAATGGACAAACCGGACAATATGTTGAAATGGGTAATATATCAATAGACGCTTTAACTGGACAGATATTAAACTGTTCCCAATATTCTAATGAAGACAATAATGTGAGCACAACATTTAAGCCCAAATTAACATGGGAAGAAGCATACACTAAGGCGATAGAGGTAATTGCACAATATTATCCTGATATTGTGAAGCAAATAAAAACTGAGCAATATTATTATACTAACAATGCTAACGATAAAATAGGACAAAGAGGTTACAATTTCAATTTTACAAGGCTAAAAAATGCAGTCGAGTATAATAACAATAGTATAAATATATCTTTTAGTGCCATAACTGGTAATATGACTAGTTTAAATAGTAATTGGGATAAAAGTATTGTATTCCCAGAAATTAAAACAGTTATAAGTAAAGAGAATGCAGGTGAAATACTGTTTAATAAATATAAACCTGTATTAGTTTATACGCAAATAAATAAAAGTGTTAATAGCGAAAAACCAGAACTGGAAACAAAATTAGCGTATAGACTATGTGATGATAAGGGAGTATATGACTATACCAATATTGATGGGTTAACTGGTAAGTTTGTAAACAATAATGGAGAAAATATTGACCAAAATATAGAGCTTTTTAAAGAGAAGATCAAAGATAGTAAGGCAGAAAAAGAACTAAGCATATTGGCATCTAGAGGATTAATAGAAACTACTGATTTTAAATTAGACAAACAAATCACGCAAATTGATTTAGTTAAGATGTTAGTAAATGCAAGAGGGTATAGCCCAGCCATGGCGGATAAAACTGCGGACCTTAAATTCTCAAACATTGCTAAAGGTGACGTTAACTATAAATACATTCAAATAGCTGTATCCTATGGAATAATGGAAAATTCAGAAGGTGAGTTTATAGGAGACAAATTAGTTACTAGAGAGGAACTCGCTAAAACATTAGTTAAATATACTAATTATGGGAAACTAGCTGAAAATGTTGAACTCTTCAAAGTTAATTATAAAGATGTAAGTAAAATAAGTAAGGGTGATTTAGGATATGTTGCTATTGCACAGGCGCTTGGTTTTATACAAATAGAAGACAATGAAGTTAATCCACAAGGTATTGTAACAATAGAACAATTGGCAAAAGGTGCATATAATGCGCTTAACAATGTACGAAATTGAGTAGTAATATGGTATAATAATTAAATAGTAATAATATAGGTGTGGTGATTGTTATGACAATTATTGGAAAGGTAGTATATGATGCTTCAAAATTAGTGGGTAATACTGCAGAATTTGGTATTGGACTAACGGGGAATGTCATATCGTCTATTGCAGGAATTTCAGGTAAGGATAAATTGGCTAAAAATACGAAGAAGTATAGTGTTATACTTGGTAGGGTGGCTTCGAAAACTTCCAAAATAGCAGGAGCAGTAACAGCTGTTCTAATAGATAAAACTATTGATGTTACGGTGCATACGGCAAGATATATTGCTGAAAATGCGATAAATACAAATGTTAAGATTTATGGACAATCTGATAAATTTTATGATGAAGATAAATATATAGAGGTTGAATATAAAGTCTTAGAGAAATAAGGATGAATATGTTTAAAAAGATAATTTAATGTAATATTAATTTTCAGAATTGTGTAATATTACTTTCCAAATATGTACTTTAGTGATATAATTTTATTGAGAGTAAATATGAAACATGAAATATGGCTAAAAAAATGAGAGCCACACTATCAAGTCTATTAAGCAGTAGATTTAATTAGTGTGGCTTTTTTGTATTTTAAATTAGTCTGTTCTAAGTGTTTTTTCTTGGATTATGCTATAACTAAAAGTATATATTGCTCTAATGCTTTCACTTCGCTAAGGAATTCTAAAATTCATTTTATTTACAGTTGCTAAAAAGTACAAACTCGCATGCGCTCAAACATGTACTTTTATTAACGCACCTGTAAATAAAATAAATTAAGAATTACTAGGCTAGTTCAAATTCATTCTATGTTATATATACTTTTGTTAGCATAATTTATGAAAAAGTAACTTTCACTTCGCTGAGTTATTTCTCAACATGAAAATATTATTAATTGTAAAAATAATTGGGGGGGAGAGTATGATAGCAGAAAGTTTTATGTTTAAGGGCAAGGATGGTTTAGAAATATTTGTATACAAGTGGATGCCAGATGTGGATATGCAGGTTAAGGGTGTGGTTCAACTATCACATGGAATGGCGGAGACAGCAGCTAGGTATGAAGAGTTTGCAAAGAATCTAACAAAAAATGGATTTATTGTTTATGCTAATGATCATAGGGGCCATGGGGAAACTGCGGGGAGAATAGAGACTTTAGGAGAATTAGGTGAGGATGGCTTTAATTCAATGGTTGAGGATATGCATATACTAAATAATATTATTAAAAAAGAAAATATGAGTTTGCCTATATTTTTATTTGGGCATAGTATGGGATCCTTCTTAACACAAAGATATATTTGTTTATATGGAAGTGGATTAAAAGGTGTTATTCTTACAGGCACTTGCGGCAAGCGGGGAATTATTGTTGATGTAGGAAGGATAGCATCAAAAGTAGAGATTATAAGAAAGGGAAGAAATGCTAAAAGTATTAATTTAAATAAATTAATTTTTGGTAGTAATAATAATTTTTTTAAACCAAATAGAACATTATTTGATTGGCTAAGTAGGGACAACAAAGAAGTGGATAAATATATAGAAAATCCATACTGTGGTGCAGTTTTTACAGCGGGCTTTTTCTATGATTTTTTAAGTGGACTTAAGAGCGCAGCATATGAGGAGGAAATTAAAAACATTCCTAATAATTTACCTATCTATATTTTTGGAGGAGATAAGGACCCTGTAGGGAAAAATGGGAAAGGTACTTTAAAACTTGTTAAGACTTATGGGAAACATGGAGTTAAGGATCTGACTTATAAATCTTATAAAGATGGACGCCATGAAATGCTTCATGAAATCAATAAAGATGAAGTAACTACTGATATAATAAAATGGATTAATGCACATGTTTAATGTATATCAACCCTATAATATAAGTACTTTTCGTAGAATACACTTTTGTTAGTATAATTTATGAAAAAGGGAGTATAGTTAATTAGTGTATGGTTATTTTTTAAATTATAGGATAATATAAATATATTATGTTGTTTTTTATTATATGTAGATTAATATACCAAAGTTGATTTTAAATTCAAAAAATGAAAGAGGGAAATTTTAGTGAGTGAAGTACAAAAACTTAAAACGAGAGATCAAGTCGATGGCAAGTATAAGTGGAATGTTGAAAAGATATATGAGAATTCAGCGGAGTGGGAAAAAGATTTCGAAATTCTAAAGGCTAAAGTGCCAAACATGAAAAAATTCTCAGGTAAACTTGGTACACCTGAAGAATTATTATCATTTTTAGAAAGCAACGTAGAAATTGAAAGACTTTTAGATAAATTGCTTGTGTATGCACATTTAAGAGGAGACGAGGATACAGGCAAGGCTGAATTTCAAGTTCTTAAAAATAAGATTGATACTTATGGCGCAGAAGTTTCTAGTGCAACTGCATTTTTTATTCCTGAATTATTATCATTACCTGAGAGAGCAGTTGATGAGGCAATAGTTAAGTTTCCAAAGCTTAAACTATATGAATTTTATTTAGCGGATATTATAAATCAAAAGGATCATACACTAAGTGCAGAGGCAGAAAAGCTTTTGGCGTCTGTTAGTGATTGTTTAAGTGCACCAGGAAACATATTTGGAATGCTTACAAATGCAGACATGACATTTCCGTGTATAAAGGATGAAAAGGGTAATGAGGTCGAATTAACTGAAGGAAACTATAGCAATTTTATAAAATCAAAGGATAGAAGAGTAAGAAAAAATGCTTTTGAAACGTTATTTTCAACATATAAAGGATTTAGTAATACTTTAACAGCATCTTTAACTTCTTCGATAAAGAACTTTATATTTAATGCAAAAACAAGAAATTATTCCTGTGCACTTGAAAGTTCCTTAAAACCTAATAATATTCCAGTAAAGGTTTATGATAATGTAGTTGATACTATAAACAAAAACTTATCATCCCTTCATAGGTATGTAAGCATTAAGAAGAAGCTTCTAGGGCTTGATGAAATGCATATGTACGATTTATATGTGCCTATAATTGATGCAGAGGAAAATCATATTGAATATGAAGACGCAGTTAAAATAGCACTCGAAGGTATTAAACCACTAGGACAAGAGTATTTAGACATCTTCAAAGAAGGTATTAATGAGGGGTGGGTAGATGTATTCCAAAATAAAGGTAAACGATCTGGAGCGTATTCTTGGGGCTGCTTCGATAGTATGCCATATGTGCTTTTGAATTATAATTATCAATTAAATGATGTATCTACGCTTGTTCACGAAATGGGACACTCTATTCATTCATATTATTCAAGAAAAACTCAACCATACATATATTCAGGGTATGAGTTATTTTGCGCAGAAGTTGCATCTATAACTAATGAATGTTTATTAATAGATTATCAAATTAAAAATGAGAATGATAAGAAAAAGAAATTATTCCTAATAAATCAACAATTAGAGGGAATAAGAACTACAGTATTTAGACAGTGCATGTTTGCAGAATTCGAAAAGGTAACGCATGAAAAGATTGAACAGGGTAATCCGTTATCACCAGAGGATTTATGTAAAATTTATCATGATTTAAATGTGAAATATTTTGGACCGGATATGGTAGTAGATGCAGGAATAGATATGGAATGGTCAAGAATTCCTCATTTTTATAATGATTTTTATGTATACCAATATACTACAGGTTTTGCAGCTGCTAATTCTTTCAGTAAAATGATAACTAACGAGGGAGCAAGTGCTGTAGAAAGATATATAGGATTCTTAAAGAGTGGTGGAAGTGATTATCCAATAAATATACTTAAAAAAGCAGGGGTAGATATGTCATCACCAAAACCTTTAGAAGATACTATAAAAAGATTTGATGAATTATTAGGGATGCTCGAGAAAGAAATGTAACAAAGGGGCAGTATATATTATTACAATTGCGTTTCGCTTCGCTAAGTAATTCTAAACAAATTTCAATAAATGATACTAAAAAGTACAAACTCGCTAGCGCTCAAACATGTACTTTTATTAACGTATCTTCCATTGAAATTAGTTAAGAATTGCTAAATCTCGTTCAAATGCAATTTTCATAATATATACTTTTCCTAATGTTATAATTCATTTTATTTCAAAAAATAAAAAATTTAAAATGAAATTTCAATAGTTTCTGAGTTTCTTATTTGGAGCATTATGGAGAAATCCATACTTAATAGTTAATTCTTTCAATTGCAGAAGATATAAATAACATAAACTTTACATAAACATAAGATATTTGTAATACAGTTATTGATTATAATTTAAAATATAGGAACTCAATAATTAAGCAAAGATATGGGAGGGTTTAATATGTATACAATGGAACTTAAAACAAATTTACTGATAATAACTATGAGTGGAGTTATGACAAAAGAAGAAGGTATATCTTATATAGAGGAATTGAAAAAAAATATAAAAGATATAAGTCCTATTGACTATAATATAGTTGTTGATTCAAGAAAATTAAAAAAAATTTCAGAAGAATTAAGAGAGAGTAGGAAACAAGCCATCTCATTAATAGCTAGTACTCCATTTAAAAAACGATATAATATTATGCCCAAAGATATTATTGCTACTATGCAGGGACTGCGAGCAGGTATTGTAAATAATGAATTTAATAATACTATTTTCGCAGAATCTTATGGGGAACTACTTAAATTCAAAGTTTAGCATTAAACTTAACATAAATTATAGAGCGTCACATATTTTTCACATAAACATTTGATATTAATTCTATAATTAATTGTTATTATAAAGGTATAGTAATTAGCAAGTGATTTATTTTTTAATTAGAGTCTCCATTTAATTGAATATGAATATAAATCTAATATTATAAAATAGCCTGTAGGTAGACTTTACATTGTCTATCCTATAGGTTATTTTAATTTATAACTACTTGCGAAGAGGGTTGAGTATAGACGGTTACTTGATTGATAGTAGTGTCCTAAGTCATTTGTTTTACTTCTTATGTGATAAATAATTAGGTAAGGGGATGAGTGGGTCAGATGAATCTGTATTAATATAAGTTTTAGGGTATGCATCTCTATATTGAGTCGGAGTTATTCCTTCATATTTCTTAAATAATTTCATGAAATATTTATCATCTTTAAAACATAAAGCATAAGAGATTTCTTTAATGCTTTTTTCAGAATTCAATAATAGTTCTTTTGCTTTATTTATCTTAATGCTATTTATATATTGAAGAGTACTCATTCCAATATGTTTTTTGAATAATCTCGTTAGGTGATCGGCACTAAAATTAGACTTTTTAGCTACCATTTGTACAGATATGTCTTTAGTAACATTTACTCTTATCCATTCTAATATTTGAAAAAATCTTTTATTTACTGAATTTTCTTTTGTTACTGACAAACTAAATGAGTTTATAAATTGTTGAGTTAATTCTATGGCAAGTTCAGATACTAAATAATCAGTTGATAAATGTGTGTAATACAGTGAATTAGCTATATGTAAAATTTGTTTTATGTAAATAAATACTTTTCCAGTATCAATTAATGATAAAAAAGTTGGCAATAAAATATCTTCATGTAAACTTTCTGTATTTAATATTGAAATGATTTCTTGATAGATCTCAGATTTAGTTAATATTATCTCCTCTGAAGTACATAAAAAATGAAGCCAGTAAAAACTACTACCCTCATCTGAGGGTGCATATCCGGAATGTAACATACCTGGGAGTAAAAATAAAACATCACCTGGATTTATTTCATACTTATCTTCATTTTGCTTAATATAAATGGTTCCTTTAATTCCAATGATAATTTCATAGTCATTTTCTAGAATAAAAGATTTATGCTGCCAATTTTTTTCACATATAAATTGACCGGATTTATAATAAGAGAGTGGTACACTTACATTTGTCTTAAAATAGAGCATATCTGATTTCACCACCAAAAGTACGATTTTATTAGTTGTTAGATAAATGTAATCGATTTATAATTAGCGTATAAAGTAATCATATAAGAACAATCAACATTATACTTCCATTAAAAGCTTATGTCAATTGGTGTTAAGAAAGAACACTAATTGTCGTATTTACCATACCTTAAATATTACTATAGGAGGAATTACGAAAATGAAAAATGAAAAGAAAAGCGAGATAAATATAAAGGATATTACAATTACAGATGATTTTTGGTCTAAGTATATAAAATTGGTTAAAAATGAAATGATTCCATATCAATGGAATGTTTTGAATGATGAGGCTAATATAAAAATTGACGCTGAGCGGGATGATGAGAATATTCCAATTGAAAAAAGTCATGCAATTGAAAATTTTAAAATTGCAGCGGGACTAAAAAGTGGTCATCATTATGGCTATGTTTTTCAAGATAGTGATGTCTATAAATGGCTAGAGGCTGTTTCATATTCTTTGATTAATGATGGTAACGTTGAACTTGAAAACATAGCTGATAGTGTTATAGATTTGATAGGACTAGCTCAACAAAATGATGGATATTTGGATACTTACTTTACTATTGATGCTAAGGAAAGAAAGTTTAAGCGTCTACTAGAAAGTCACGAATTATATTGTGCAGGTCATTTTATGGAAGCAGCAGCTGCTTATTATAGTGTTACAGGAAAAAGAAAGATAATAGATATCGCTTGTAATTTAGCTGATTGTATTAATAGATATTTTGGACCAGAAGAGGGCAAGATTCATGGATATGACGGTCATGAAGAAGTAGAAATTGGTTTAGCAAAACTATACTCAGTAACTAAAGATAAAAAATACTTGGAATTAAGTAAATACTTTTTATATGAAAGGGGTAAAGATAGTAATTTTCTTAAAGATCAATTAAAAGATGATAATAATAAAACTTTTATACTTCCAGGAATGGGAAAATTACCTCAGAAATATTTTCAAGTGCATCAACCAATTCTTAAGCAAGAAACTGCTGAAGGACATTCGGTTAGACTTATGTATATGTGCACAGCTATGGCAGATATAGCTTATTTAACAAATGATAAAGAAATGCTAGAAGCATGTAAGAAATTATGGGGGAACATTACTAGTAAACGAATGTATATAACAGGAGGTATTGGTTCGACTGTAATAGGGGAAGCATTCACTTTTGACTATGATTTGCCTAATGACACAATGTATTGTGAAACTTGTGCATCGGTGGGATTAATATTCTTTGCTTTTAATATGCTTAAAAACGAACCGCTAAGTTTATATGGAAATGTTATGGAGAGAAGTTTATATAATTCTACTATTAGTGGAATGGCACTTGATGGAAAACATTTCTTTTATGTAAACCCCTTAGAAGTTGATCCAGTAGCTAGTGAAAATGATCCAGGCAAAAGTCATGTAAAGGTAAGTAGAGCAGAATGGTTTGGATGTGCATGTTGTCCTCCTAACCTTGCAAGAACACTAACCTCCTTAGGTAAGTATATTTATACTATTTTTAATAACACAATATATACGCATTTATATATGTCTAATGAAGTTGATATTTTAATAAACAATAATAAAGTTTCTATTAGACAAGAAACAAATTACCCATGGTCTGGCGATATTAAGTTGTCGTTAAAAGTTGAAAAATCAAGTGATTTTATCATGGCATTTAGAATACCTGATTGGTGTTATTCATATTCTGTTAAAGTTAACGATGAAAAAGCGGAATATAAAATTATAAATGGCTATATTTCTATTCTAAGAGATTGGAATACATCTGATACAATAGAAATAAATTTTGAAATGGAAATTCAAGAAATAGTTGCAAATCCAAATATTAAAGATGATTTAGGTAAAGTTGCAATTCAAAGGGGACCTTTTATCTACTGCTTAGAGGAAGTAGATAATGGTGAAAATTTGCATTTAATTAAACTACTTAAATCTTCTAGGTATGAATATGAATTTGATTCTAAACTCCTTGGCGGCGTTGGTAAAATCAAAACTAAGGCTAAAAAACTAATTATAGATAATAGTTGGGAGGGACAACTATATAGAAGTGATAGAAAAAGTCCTATATATGAGGAGTGTGAAATTACATTTGTACCATATTACAGTTGGGCTAACCGATCTGTAGGTGAAATGAGAGTATTTATAAATAAGGATTTATAGGTTTTTAACAATTGTAAACAAACAATATAAAATGTAATAGTTGCTATCATAATGGCTGCTATTGCAACGGGGGGGACCATTATGAATCTCAACATTGAAAAAAGTAAACTATTACCTAATAAAACTAATACATTACCTTTTTATCAGAGGATTAGTTACGCATTAACTGATTGCGGAGGTAATTTGTTATATGTAGTAATAAGTACTTACTTATTATATTTCTTTACAGACGTTTTTGGATTAAGTATTGCTGTTGCGGGGACATTACTGTTAGCAACTAGATTAGTTGATGCTGTTGATGCTCCTATATGGGGATTTTTAATAGATCATACACACACAAAGTGGGGACAGAGTAGACCATATTTTCTATGGTTATGCGTTCCTTTTGCATTTTTTACTTGGCTTACGTTTACTACACCTAATTTATCTGGTACATGGAAAATTGTTTATGCAGTAGTAACATATATTCTTGCAGGTGTTTGCTATACAGGTATTAGTGCTCCAATAACGGCTATATTGCCCAATTTATCTAAAAGCTCAGAAGAAAGAGTGGTTTTAAATTCATATAGGATGGTTGGAGGAAATATAGGAGTTCTTTTTACTAATCTTGTTTTACCATTAGTAGCAGTCTTAGGTGCTGGTAATGACAAAAAAGGATTTTCATTAACCCTTGGAATCTTTGGTATTGTCGCTATAATAATGTTTTTAACAGCTTTTGTTAACTTAAGAGAAAATCATGTCAGTGAATTAAAATCAATTCCTATTAAAAAAAGTATAAGTGCTGCAAAAGGGAACTGGCCTTGGATTCTACTAGTTACTGCTAATTTAATTTTCTGGATTGGTAACAATGTAAGATCATCGTCATTAATATATTATTTTGAGTATAATCTACATATGAAATACTTAGTTTCTATAGTTGGTTCTTTGTCCGTATTAACTGTTGCAGGTATGATACTTATACCTTTTATGGTTAAGCTATCAAACAAAAGATCTGTAATGATTGGTGCTCTTTTAGTAGCCGCTATTGCCAATATATTACTGATGGTTGCATCCCATAACGTAAGTGCTGTTATTATATTGTATGTAATCGGTTCTATAGGATCTGGAGTAGCATGCTCTATGCCTTTCGCAATGCTTGCAGATACTGTAGATTTTGGAGAGTGGAAAACAGGAATAAGAGCTAGTGGTTTCTTGTCATCGATAGGTAGTGCCTTTTGTATTAAGGCTGGTAGTGGTATCGGCGGATTTATCCCAGCACAAATCATGTCTTCTTTTGGATATGTGGCGAATAAAGTTCAATCAACCTCTTCTTTATTTGGAATTCAGTTTAGTTTTATATGGGTTCCTGCCATGCTATTTGTCCTAGCTACTATACCTATGATATTTTACGGAAAATATGAAAAAGGTGAGGCTCAAATTAGTAAAGAGTTGGAGAAAAGAAGAACACTACACGTTTAAGATTATTGACTGAATATTAATTTGTTATTTAACTAAAGGTTGCTAATATATATAAATAAAATTATCCAACATAATAAAAATATAATTTTACATATATGTATTTTATTATTGACCTTCTATAGTAAAGAACTTATAATACAATTAATACTAATGTTAATATATTAATTATACTATTAATCTCTAAAGGAGGGTGTAATAATGGCTAATTTAAAAAAGGCTAAAATCATTATTAATGCTGATGTTAAGAAGGGTAAAATTAACAAGAACATTTATGGTCAGTTTTCCGAGCACTTAGGTAGATGTATATATGAGGGGCTTTGGGTTGGAAAAGACTCGCCTATTCAAAATACAAATGGGATTCGTAATGATGTAGTCCAGGCTTTAAAAGAACTTAAAATCCCAGTATTAAGATGGCCAGGTGGATGTTTTGCTGATGAGTATCACTGGAAGAATGGCATAGGTAAACCTGAGAGTCGTCCTAAAATAGATCGGAAGAGCGTCGTGTAGGGAAAGAGTGTAT
>ERZ1463033.57-NODE-57-length-17053-cov-9.281386_pt1 | contig 17053 bp, 18 predicted proteins | sample MGYA00564481_ERZ1463033 | MGnify/ENA primary metagenome ERZ1463033 (study PRJEB39244, sample SAMEA3635150) | Helicobacter pylori | study: EMG produced TPA metagenomics assembly of PRJEB11511 data set (Assembly of a 5300-year-old Helicobacter pylori...
GCTAAAGAAAGATTAGCAGGATACAAAAAACTTGCTAGTGAAAAATAGTATTTAAGACTTTATAAAAAAGGGGGATGAATTAAATTTCATCTTCCTTTTTCATTTACACTAATTTAATAAAAATAATTTAAAAAACCCTTTTATTATTTTATGTTTTAGGGTAGAATTAAGATATACTGAAACTAGGAGGTACTACATTATGAATGAAGATAAAAATACATCATGCGGATGTGGTGGTCACGAACATGACCATGAAAATAAAGGTTGCGGATGCGGTGGCCATGATAATGAAGAAAAGAACGAAAGCTGTGGATGCGGTGGACATGATCATGAAAATGAACATGAAGGTTGTGGTTGCGGATGTGGAGAAGGCGAAGGCGAAGCATTAACAGTAGATTTAGAAGATGAAAATGGCAACGTAGTTCCATGTGAAATAGTAGATGGATTTACTTATAAAGAAAATGAATATGCTTTAGTTCAAAATCCTGAAGATGATTCAATATACCTTTTCAAGGTAATTGGAGATGAAGAAACAGGCGAATTAATTATACCTGAAGATGAAGAGTTTGCAGAAGTAACTGCATATTATGAAGAATTAATTAAAGACGAAAAATAATTCTAGGAGGAGCCGTTGCAAATGCAGCGGCTTCTTTTTAAATTAAATCATTTCTTTTGCAGAGCTGCAGTATTAAGATTAACATTAAGGTAATAATATTATAAGGTATTTCAAAAGGAGGTATAAGCAGAGTTGAAAGAAAAATTAGCTATTTTTGATGTGGATTACACAATAACAAAACGAGAGACTTTAGTAGAATTTTATATTTTCATGCTTAAGAAGAATCCCAAATATATAAAATATCTACCTAAAAGTATATTTTCATCCCTTTTTTATGTTTTTAAAATATATGATGCTTCGAAAACAAAAAAGACTTTTATAAGATTTATAGACGGTATAGAAGAAAATGATATGAAGAAAATTGTTAAAGAATTTTATGAAAAACGCTTAAGTAAAATATTATATAAAGATGCTATAGATACCATAAAGAAAATGAAAACTAAAGGGTATAAAATTTATTTGATTTCTGCTTCAGCTGAATTTTATTTAAGTGAATTCTATAATATAAAAGAAGTTGATAAAGTAATAGGAACTCGTTTTATAAAAGAGAACGGATTGCATAGAAACCAGATCTTAGGTGAAAATTGTAAGGGTGAAGAAAAAGTGAAAAGATTAAAAGAAGTCTTACTTAAAGAAAATATAGATGTAGATTTTGAAAGTTCATGTATGTTTTCCGATTCACTTTCGGATTTACCACTTTTTAATTTAGTAGGGCACCCTTATTTGATAAATTATAAAAAACCGCATGATAAAATTGAAATTTTGAGATGGAAATAGGATTATTTATAAGATATAAAGTATAATAAAAATATAAACATGGAAGATATGACAAATATTAATTATTATATCTTCCAAATAAGGAGGAGAATTTATATGGACAAGTGTACAGAAATGTATTTTTTATTTGGGAATGAACTTAAGAATAGTGAAGAATTTGATAGTTATAGTAGTGATGCGGGAAAATCATTATATGAGGTTATAAGAGTAAGTGATGGAATTCCAATATTTTTTATGGAACATTTAGATCGTCTTGAAAATTCTGCTAAAATTATGAAATACAAGGTAACTATTACGAGAAATGAAATTATAGATGGAGTTATTAAATTAATAAGTCACAATAAAGTAAAAGATGGAAATTTAAAATTAGTTATAAACTATAAGCCAGATGCTGAAAACCTTTATAATACTGGGTTTAATGAAAAGTTTTTAGTATATTTTGTGAAACATTCATATCCAACAAAAAATCAATACATAGAGGGCGTAAAAACTATTACTTATCATGGGGAGAGAAGTAATCCTAATGCAAAGGTTATTAATAATGAATTTCGTGAAAATGTAAATTTGAAAATAAAGAGTGAAAATGTATATGAAGCAATCTTAGTTGATAATGCTGGATATATTACAGAAGGTAGTAAATCAAATATTTTTATGGTAAAAGGAACTACAGTTGTAACCTCAAGAGTTATGAATGTATTACCTGGAATTACAAGACAATTTATTATAAAAACTTGTGAAAAATTAAATATAAAATTTATCGAAAAAGATATTTTTGAAAAGGATCTTAAATCATATAATGGTTTGTTTATTTCAGGGACATCACCTAAGGTTCTTCCAATAGAAAGCGTGGATGGATTTTCTTTTAATTCATCAGAAAATTCAATTATAAAATCAATAATGTTAGGGTTTGATGATGAATTAAAAGAGAATAAACAGAAATTTGTAAAGTTTATTTCGAATAGAACGATAAATAAATAAAACATTAAGATACGTGGGATACCACAGAATGATTATTGCATAATTTCTATATAGAAAGAGGTGGTATAAGTGGATGATAGGCCAGAACTTCAAAAATTTGAAGGCTCTAATGTTAAGGAGTGTTTAAAAAATGCAAGTATTAGTTTAGGTGTTTCGAAAGAACTAATTAAATATTCAATACTTGAGGAAAAAAGAGGTTTATTTAAGAAACATGTTATAATTTCTATTGATTCTATAGATGGTCTACTGGATGAGGGTAGTCTAAAATTAGACTTTGCTCAAAAAGATGACATTAAAACAGATACTCATAATGAAAAAGATGGAACTATAGAAATTAAAAATGGTAAAATCATAGTAAAAAATCCTTATGAGGGTGGGAAACCGGCTGTGATTTCTAATACTAATAATATTACACTAATAGTAAATGGAGAAAAAGTAAATCTACATGCAATGGTGATGGAAGAAAGTATTATTGAAGTATTTCTAAAAGAGGATGAAGCTAGTCGTCATTTAGATTTAAGGACAAGCCCAGACAATATGGAAGCCTATCTTAGTATAAGATATAAACCTAACATAACCTATAAATTAAAAGATAGTCCACCTAAAAATTCAGTATTAATAGAGTCTGAAGTAAAAGAAAAAATTATGCCACCAAAATTTACGCAGGTAGAAATAAGTAATGAATTATTAAATAATAAAATTAAATATGGTATTTTAAAGATGGTTGTTATAAAATGTTCAAAAGAAGATGAAGTTTCCCAATTGATTGTGGCAAATGGGAAGAAAGTAATAGATGCAATAGATGATAGACTAGAAGTAAAGTACAATGGCGGTCCTAAGGACTATAACAATGATGAGGTTATTGACTATAAAGCTATAGGAACAGTTGAAGGCGTAGAAAAAGGACAGGTCTTAGCTATCCTTCATCGTGGTAAAAGTGGAGAAGATGGAATAGATATTAATGGTAAGGTAATAAAAACTAAAAATATTAAAAGTTTAACACTTGGAGTAGGAGAAGGTTGTGAACTTACAGATGAGTTTACGGTGACTGCAACTAGTAAAGGTAGACCATCGCTTAGGGGAAGTACTTTTTTCGTTTATAAAACTTATGAAGTAAATGGGGATGTAGAATTAAAAACAGGAAATATTCAATTTGTTGGGGATATAGTTATAAGTGGTAGTGTACGTGAAGGTATGAAAGTAGAATCAGGTAATTCTATTTTGATAAAAAATAATGTAGCGGAAGCTGAGATTGCAGCATCTGGTGATGTTGTGATTAAGGGTAATGTAATTCATTCAAATATTTCATCTGGAAAAGAAGATGTATTAAATTTAGAATTTTTAAATGATATAAAAAGCATGAAGGATGACATGCTCAAATTAATAGCATCAATAAGGCAAGTAAAAGGGATAAACCTTATAAGAAAAAATAATAGTGATGGAGAACTTATTAAAATATTACTTGAAAGTAAATTTAAAAAACTCCATCAAACTGCAATTAAAGTAGTTAAAAGACTAATGGAATTAGAAAAGACTGAAGATGAATTAATACTTATAATAAAACACAAAATACTAAATCTTGCACCTCTTAATATCGTTGATTTCGAGGAATTAAATGATGTTGTGACAATTATAGAAAATAAAATTGAAAAAATGGAAATGAATTTAACTCTCCCCGTGGATGTAGTATTAGACTATTCACAAGACTCAACAATTAAGAGTTCGGGTAATATTATTTTTACTGGCAAAGGTGAATATGTTTCAGAGCTTGTAGCAAGTGATAGCATAATATTTAAGGCTGATAAAAGCTTGGCTCGTGGGGGAGTTATAAAAGCGGGTAAAGAAATCAAATGCAAAGTAGTTGGAGGTTTAGGGGGAGTTTCAACAAAACTTATTGTAGAAAAAAAGGGTCATATATGGGCAGATCTTGCTTACCCTAATACTAGATTTATTATAGGCGAAAGAGAATATGTCCTTGATGTTCTTAGCAAAAACATTCATGCCTTTATAGATGAGGATAGGGAATTAATAGTTGAGAAATTACAAGGGTAGGAGGAGTAAACATGAAACAGGAAGATATTAAGGTACTTGTTTTCAGCGTAAATGGAGAACAGTATGCTACAAACATTTTAGAAGTAGAGCGGATATTAGAATATGAAAAGTCAACTAAAGTTCCAGATTCACCACAATTTGTTGAGGGTGTAATAAACTATGAAGATAGCATTTTACCTGTTATAACCTTAACCAAAAGATTTAATCTAGAAGCATCTGTCATTGGTACGGATTCTAAAATAATAGTTACAAAGCAAAAGGACAGTAAGATAGGTATAATAGTTGATTTTGTGTCAGAAGTTAAAGATGTAGGTAAAGATAATATAGAAGATTCACCAGAGATAATTACGGGAATATCTAAAAGATATATTAAAGGACTTATCAAAATTGATGGTAAAATAATTATATATTTAAACATTTCAGCTATATTGACTGATGAAGAAAAAATACAAATATTATAAAATAGGGTGTAATTATGGAATATAATGAGATAAAGGTAGGAATTGCAGATTTAAATGTAGTGTTTTCACCAGATAAATTAATAACTGTTGGGCTTGGATCTTGTGTGGGTATTGCAATTTTTGATAAAAATATAGGAATTGCAGGACTAGCACACATAATGCTTCCAGACAGTAGTCAGTTTAATAAAATAACAAATGAAATAAAGTTTGCAGATTTGGCTATACCTATTTTAGTTACTAAAATGATTAGTAAAGGTGCGAAGTTATGCAATATGCGGGCTAAAATAGCAGGTGGAGCGTCAATGTTTAATTTTTCTGATAAAAGTATAATTATGGATATTGGTAATCGAAATAGTATAGCAGTGAAAAATGCTCTGAAAATGCTAGCTATCCCACTACTCGCGGAAGACATCGGTGGTAATAAAGGCAGAACTTTAATATTTGATACAACTAATGGTCTACTGTCTATTAGGACTGTAGGAATGGGAACCGTGGAGATTTAAACAAAAGTAGAGGGTGATATATAATGGTTAACAAGATAAAAGTTTTTGTAGTAGATGATTCAGCATTAATGAGAAAAATAATTTCTGATATGATTAATGCTGAAACAGAAATGGAAGTTATAGGCACAGCAAGAAATGGTGAAGAACTATTATTAAAAATAGAACGCTTTGTACCTGACGTAATAACTTTGGATATTGAAATGCCACATATGGATGGTATAACGACGCTAAAGAGATTAAAAACAGTTAACAGAAATGTACAGGCTATAATGCTTAGTAGCAGTTCTAAGGCTAGTACAGAGCTAACTATGCAGTGCCTTGAACTAGGAGCTTTTGATTTTATTGCAAAACCATCTGGGGCAATATCATTAGATATAAATAAAGTTAAAGATGAATTGGTTCAAAAAATAAAATTAGCTTATATGCAAAGTGAAAGCAGAAATACTATGCCCTTTGAAAAAAAAATCACTTTAAATAAAGTAGTATCTAAGAATACTATAGAGAGACCATTAAAGGTAGCAGCTGCAAGTATTGAGGCTGTGGTTATTGGAGCATCTACTGGCGGTCCAAAAGCATTATATAAAGTAATAACAGTATTGCCCGATAATATAGGAGTACCAGTTTTAGTAGTGCAACATATGCCGACTGGTTTTACAAAGGCTTTTGCACAGAGGCTTAATTTAAATAGTAAATTAAAAGTTGTTGAAGCCTCTGATGGTGATTTAATCCAAAAAAATGTAGTTTATATTGCACCTGGTGGATATCATATGGAGGTAGGCCGTGACAAGAAAATACATTTAAATACTGAGCCTACTATCTGGGGGGTTAGGCCTGCAGTAGATAAGCTATTTATATCAGCAACAGCAGTCTATGGTTCTCGGCTTTTAAGCGTTATACTTACGGGAATGGGACGCGATGGTGCAAAAGGCACTGCGACTATTAAAGACAATGGCGGAATTACAATGGCAGAACATGAATCTACCTGCACTATATATGGCATGCCAAAGGCGGCTTTTGAAACTGGTAAAGTAGATGAAGTTGTGCCACTAGAGAATATTGCGCAGGAAATAAATAGGGTTCTAATGAGGAGATGAGCAAACGCTAATGGATTTAATAGATTTTCAGCATTGGGTCTTAAAAGAATATAGTATAGATTTATCAGCGTATAAATCTAATCAATTGCACAGACGAATTTTGAGCTTAATGTCAAGAGTGGGAGTTAATTCTGTTGAGGAATATATTAGTTTGCTTAAAAAAGATCCTGCTCAAAAGCAGAAGTTCTTAGATTTTATAACAATAAATGTAACAGAGTTTTTTAGAAATCCTGAAATATTTGATGAACTTTCAAAAAAAATTAAGTCAGAACTCCCATATAATTCAGGACTTAAAATTTGGAGCGCAGCATGTTCTATTGGAGCTGAGCCTTATTCATTAGCTATGATTGTAGATGATTTAAATTCTCGCGGTAATCATAAAATTATAGCTACAGATATTGATAGTACAATACTTCAAAAAGCGAAGAATGGAGAGTATGTTTATTCTGAAGTTAAAAATGTTCCCAAACAATTTATGGACAAATATTTTGTAGTTAATGGGGATAAATACATAATTAGTCCTCAAATTAAAAAAATGGTTGAATTTAAGAAACATGATCTTATTTTAGATAATTTCGATAACAATTTTGATTTAGTAGTGTGCAGAAATGTAGTTATCTATTTTAATCAAGATGTTAAGGATAAAATATATAAAAAAATAAGTGATTCATTAAAAAAAGGTGGCTTATTATTTGTAGGTGCCACTGAAAGTATATATAATTATAAAGAGTATGGATTTGAAAAAGCATCCACATTTATCTATAAAAAATTATAGAGTGGACAAGCATTAAGAAATAATGAGGGGGATAAAATGGATACATCACAATATATGTCAATGTTCTTAGAAGAGTCTATGGAAAATTTACAAACATTGAATGAGTCGCTTCTTGAGCTCGAACAAAATCCAAAAGATATAGATAAGTTAAATGAAATATTTAGGGTAGCTCATACTATAAAGGGAATGGCGGCAACTATGGGTTTTAGTCAAATGGCTGAATTAACCCACAATATGGAGAATATTTTATCAGAATTTCGTGAGGGTAAACTTAAAGTGACAGAAAAAGTTGTAACTGTTCTATTTAGGTGTCTTGATACTTTAGAAAAAATGGTGAATAATATTTCTGAAGATATTTCAGAGGATATTTCAATAGATGAGATACTAAAGGATTTACTTGAAATGGCTGAGATTGGTGAAAATCCAAAAGTCGATGAAAAGAAAACTGAAAAAGCACCACAAAAAACTAGTAGTGATGATAAAAGCGAGAGAGTTAGTCTTAATGAATATGATATTGATGTTATAAAACAAGCAAAAGAAAAAATGTATAATGCATTTGATATAAAGATTTTAATAAGTGAAAATACTTTACTAAAAGCAGCTAGGGCATTTCTCATTTTTAAGAGCTTGGAAGAATACGGAGAGATAATAAAATCTGTACCAGGCGCTGAGGATTTAGAAGATGAGAATTTTGAATTTGAAATAAATTTAATTTATCTGACTAATAAAGAAAAAGCTGAAGTTACTGATATTTTGCTAAATATATCTGAAGTAGAAAAAGTAAATGTTGAAGATGTTGATATTGACAGTACTGCGGCTACTTTAGCTGATAAATTAGGGGAAGTTAAAGGGATTGAAAAAATTCCTGAAGTTAAAATAGAAGAAGTGAAAAGCAAGGTTGCGGTCGACGGTAAAAACAAAGACAAGAAGGAAGTTGTAGCTCATAAAAAAGCGCATCAATCTGTTAGAGTTGAACTGGATAGACTAGATAAATTTATGAATATGGTATCAGAACTTGTAATTCATAGAACAAGACTAGAACAAATAAGTAGCGTTCATAAACTAACTGATTTAAATGAAACTTTAGAACAAGTAGCTAGAGCTACGTCTGAGCTTCAAGATTTGGTAATGAAGATTAGAATGTTGCCGCTAGAAGTAGTATTTAATAGATTTCCAAGGATGATTCGCGATATATCAAAAAACCTTAATAAAGATATGGAACTTGTAATTCAAGGTCAGGAGACAGAACTTGATAGGACAGTTATTGATGAAATAGGAGAACCATTACTTCATTTGCTTCGTAATGCAGCAGATCACGGTGTCGAACCTAGTAGCGTTCGAATTGCTAAAGGGAAAAGTCCTGTTGGAACAATTAAGCTTATAGCTTATGCTGAAGGAACTAAAGCAATTATAAAGGTTGAAGACGATGGTGCAGGCCTGGATGTAGAGAGAATAAAGGTAAAAGCAAATGAATCTGGTATAAATACTGAAGGTATGACAGAGGCTGATGTTAAAAATTTGATTTTTGCACAAGGATTTAGTACTAATGACAAAGTAACGGATATATCTGGTCGTGGAGTGGGTATGGATGTTGTTAAAACTAAAATTGCTGCACTTGGTGGAACGGTAGATGCAATAAGTGAGATTGACAAAGGTACATCTTTTATTATAAGATTACCATTGACACTACAAATAATTCAGGCATTGCTAGTAAAAGTTGGTAATGAAACTATGGCTATATCTCTTGGATATATTGATAGAGTAATAGATTATAAAGTAGAGTTAATTAAGAAGACTAATAATAAAGAAGTTATTGTATACAATGATAGCGTAATTCCACTTGTAAGAGTAAATGAAAAAATGGAAATAGAGAATATTGAAATTACAAAGAGGTATATTGTCATTGTAAAAGTTGGAGAGAAAACAGTAGGCCTTTTAGTGGATTCACTACTCGGTCAACAAGAAATTGTAATAAAGCCATTAGGGCAAACATTACATGGAATAAAAGAATATATAGGAGCAACAATTTTAGGAGATGGACTTGTTACATTGATACTTGATGTTGCGGCTTTAGTCTAAGGAGGGCATAATATGGATTATTCTGAGCTTACTACTATGCAGCTTGATGTTCTACAAGAAGTAGGAAATATTGGTGCGGGGAATGCAGCTACTGCTTTATCAGAGTTACTGAATGAAAAAGTAGATATGAGTGTGCCAGCAGTAAACATTATTCCATTTGATGATATCTTTTCAAGTATAGACGTGGAAGTAGTAGTAATTGGTGTTGTTGTGCGAGTACTTGGAGATATACCAGGTAATATATTGTTTACTTTAGAAAAGGATGTTGCACTAAGAATTATATCAGGACTTGTAGGGGAAGAGCAGCAGCAAATAACAGAGCTTGGAAACTCGACACTCTGTGAGATTGGAAATATTATTTCGAGTTCATTTATGAATGCAATAGCAGAACTTACAAAACTTGAGGTTAGGCCTTCTGTGCCAGCAGTAGCACTAGATATGATGGCAGCAATACTCTCAACGACCTTTATTGAATCGGGTCAATTTGATGAGTATGTACTTGATTTAGAAACAAACTTTTTACAGGAAAACGAAAAAATAAGAGGGCATTTTTATTATATACCAATGCCCGGATCGCTTGAAAAAATATTAAATTCACTAGGTGTAAATTAATTGGAGGTATTATAAAATGGCTAGAGTATTAATTGTTGATGACGCTGCGTTTATGAGAATGATGATAAAAGATATATTGGAAAAAAACGGATTCGAAGTTGTAGGAGAAGCAAGTAATGGACTAAAAGGTGTAGAATTATATAAGTCAGAAAAACCAGATATTGTTACTATGGATATTACTATGCCTGAAATGGATGGAATAGAAGCTGTTAAAGCAATTAAAGCGTTTGATCCAGCAGCAAAAGTAATTATGTGTAGTGCAATGGGACAACAGACTATGGTTATGGATGCGATAAGAGCTGGTGCAAGAGATTTCATAGTTAAACCATTCCAATCAGATAGAGTACTTGAGGCAATAAAAAAAGTTTTAGGTTAAAGGGGGAGAGTTATGCAAGTAGTTGTATTTAAAGTTAATGAGGAACAGTTTGCAGTTGAAGCATCAAGTGTTCAAAGCATTAATGATATGATGGAAATTACAAATGTACCTAAGTCTGCAGCTTACATAAAGGGACTAATTAATCTAAGAGGTAATATAATTTCCCTTTTAGATATTAATCTCCTTTTAGATATTGAAAAAGGTAGCGTAGACCAAGAAAATATTATTATTTTAAATCTAAAAGATGAGTCTGTTGGAGTAACTGTAGACCAAGTTGATGAAGTATTAGAAATTGAAACGAATTTAATTGAAAGGATTGAAACAGATAAAGATAAAACCTACATTAAAGGAATAATAAACTTTAAGGATAGAATAGTTACATTAATTGATATTGGTAAACTTATCGAAAGATAAGAGCTTACAGAAAAATAAGATTTTATAAGAAAATAAGACTTATCATAAGATAAGTCTTATCTTGATAAGATTTTATTTAAAATTAAAATGATAAGTTAAAAATATCAATTATATTACAGAGGAATGAGGTAGAATTATGGCAGAGGTATTATCACAAAGTGAAATAGATTCACTTCTATCTGCCCTATCTTCTGGGGAAATAGAGCCAGATCAGCTCCCAAATGAAGAAGAAAAGCATAAAATTAAATTATATGATTTTAAGAGTCCTCAAAAATTCTCAAAAGATCATCTGAGAACACTTGAGTTAATTCATGATAATTATGGAAGAATAATATCAAGTTATTTATCTGCACAGCTAAGAAATAATGTAAAGATTCAAATTCAAAGTATTCAGCAAATAACCTATGAGGAATTTATTCATTCAATTCCTAATCCTACTATCTTAACTATATTTAAGATGCCACCTTTAAGTGGCTCTATATTATTTGAAACTAATCCTCAGTTTTCTTTTCAAGTAATTGATATATTACTAGGAGGAATGGGTAATAGGAAGGTCACAAACAAAGAATTTTCTGATATAGATAAAAACATATTACGAAATGTGAATGCAGGACTTATAGCTAACTTGAAACTTGCTTGGGAAGATGTTTTGGACGTAGAACCAGAGATTGAGGCATTAGAAACTAATCCATCACTTAATCAAACACTAGCACCAAATGAACCCGTTGCTTTAATTACTTTTTCGGTGGAAATGAGTAATAATACTACATTTATAAATATGTGTATACCTTATTTAAGTATTGAAAAAGTACTTGATAAACTAGTTGTTCAATATTGGTTTAGAGAAAATGATGAAGAAGTTGTAAATGAATCTAGAAATAGATTAAAAAACAGACTAAATATAGTAAGCGTTCCAATGACTGGAATACTAGGTAGTACTAATATTACAGTAGATGAGTTTCTGCAATTAACTGAAGGTGATGTAATAACTCTGGACAATTCAAGTGATAGCCAAGTTAATCTATTTGTTGAAGATCATTTATGTTATACTGGCAAACCTGGTACTATAGGTAAAAACAGGGGAATTGAGATAATAGATATAATAGATAAGGATGTGGAAAATTATGAGTAACGGCTTTCTTTCACAAGAAGAAATCGACGCTCTCTTAAATGGAGACGGTGCGGATTCAACTCCAACTACAGACTCTGCAAAAGAAGCGAACTTGGCTGAGGGAGTAGATACTAAGGACATAAGTGTAGATCAAGGTATAAGTACTGAATCTATAGAACCATTTGAATTAACAGATAGTGAGAAAGATTTGTTAGGTGAAGTTGGAAATATTTCTATGGGCTCGGCATCAACAGCACTTTCAACTATTGTAGGTCAACCTGTTAATATTGCAACGCCAGTAGTTACGGTAAGTACACTTAAAGAACTAAGAGGTACATTTGAGATTCCCAATATTGCTTTAGACGTTAAATTTACAAGTGGTATTGCGGGTGGGAACCTTTTAGTAATTAAGAATACTGATGCAGCGGTTATAGCTAGTTTGATGATGGGTGGAGATGGTAACATAGAAGGTAAACCGGAGCTATCAGAAATTGAACTTAGCGCTGTATCTGAAGCTATGAATCAGATGATAGGATCTGCTGCAACATCTATGGCAACAATGTTTGCAAGAGAAGTTAATATTTCACCCCCACAATCTAAGATATGGGATGAGGGTACTTCACCTTTAAATGATGACATAGGTGAAAATGAACAGGTCGTTCAAGTAGCTTTTAAAATGACTATAGGTACATTAGTTGATAGTGTTATAATGCAAGTGCTTCCTATAGAAACTGCGAAAAAAATAGTATCTATTATGATGGGTACTGAAGCTATTGAGGAGCCAGCGAAAGTAGTTGAACCTCAAATTGAAACAAAAACACCAGAATCACGTGCAGAGGCATCACAATATGAACAAAGGAGTGCACAAGAAGCTCCACAACAAGAATATTATGCGAAACCAATTGAAAGACAAGAGCCGCAAGTAGAGGTTCGCAAAGCAGCTTTTCAGCCTCTAAAAAAAGCACCACTTTATAATAGTCCTAGAAACATTGATTTAATATTAGATGTTCAATTAGAAATTTCTGTAGTGCTTGGTAAAACTAAAAAGAATATAAGAGATATTTTAAATCTTGGTACTGGATCTTTAATTGAGCTTGATAAATTGGCAGAAGAGCCAGTTGATATATTAGTAAATGGAAAAAAAGTAGCATACGGCGAAGTTGTAGTAGTGGACGAGAATTTTGGAGTTAGAATTACTAGTATAATTAGTGGAGAAGAAAGAGTTAAAACTTTAACAGAGTAGAACTTAATTATATATTATTTAAAAGGAATAAAGAAAATTTATTCCTTTTTTGTTTATCGTATAAACTTTAAAGAATTCTATACGATAATATAAGTAGATAAGAAAATTGAGGCTTAAAGATATAAAAAGCTAGGAGTGAAAAAAATGAAAATAGATGGAGTAAAACCTAATGTGGTTAATTTTTATAAAAAAAATACAAATAAAGTAGAGGCAAAGGTTACTGCTATGCCAAAAGATACTATTGAGTTGTCAGCAGCAGGAAAAAATTTAAGTGCTTTAGCATTAGATGGTAAATCAGTTAATTCTAGTGAGGAAATAGCAGCTATCAAAAACAAAGTAAATAAGGGTACCTACAACGTGGATTCAAAATTAGTAGCTAAAAAAATTATTGATAACATGAAAGGGAGAGATATTTAGTTATGATGCAAAAACTAAATGATGTTATGATAAACGAAACACAGGCGCTTGGGGTTCTTTTATTAGAACTTGAAAATCAACACAAAAACATAGTTACTAATGATGTATTTGGAATGGAAGCTTGCGTTAATAAAATTAAAGAAGCAAATAAAAACATAGCGCACATGGAAGTGCTACGAAGGAAAATTACCGAGAATAAAGCTATGGGACCTATAATTGAAGCAGCGAAAGATCCAGAGCTTGAAAAGAATTTTTATAAGATTAAATTGTTGTTACAAGCTGCAGTATTACAAAAGGACACAAACGAGTTACTTATAAAACAAGGACTTAGTTTTACAAATAGAATGTTAAATGTATTAAATCCAGTACGAGAATCAAAAACTTACAATGGATACGGTAAAGTAAAAAGATAGTAGGAGGTGAGACGATGTCAGGTTTATATTCAACTTTAAATGTAGCAGTAAGAGGTATGAATTCTCAACAAACGGCAATAGATGTAACAAGTCATAATATAGCAAATGCGAACACAGATGGGTACTCAAGGCAAAGGGCACTTATGGAGACGACAACTCCATTTGGTATGCCATCAATGAATAATGCTGTAGGACCAGGTCAATTAGGTACTGGTGTACAGGTTTCATCCATAACGAGAATTAGAGACACATATTTAGATTATCAGGTAAGAACGGAAAATGGTACCATGGGATTATACCAGGGAAGGGAAAAATTTCTAACAGAGGTAGAGAGTATTTTTAATGAAGTTAGTGAAACTGGCGTGTCGAATATGCTAAGTGAAGTATTTAAGTCTTGGTCAGCACTTTCAACAAGTCCAGAAAGTTCAAATACAAGAACTGTAGTGGCACAAAAATCCAAAGCACTAACGGATCAACTAAATAGTACTTATAACCAGTTATCAAAATTAAAAGTGAACTGTCAAGATGTAATCCAGAAGGATGTAGTAGATATAAATGGTATGCTTGATCAGATAAATGACCTAAACCAACAAGTTATAAGTGTAAAAATTGGTGGAAATGAGCCGAATGACCTAATGGATAAAAGGGACTTATTAGTAGATCAGTTAAGTTCCAAATTTGGTATTACAATCGATAAGAAAACACTAGGAGGGGAAGATTTAAAAGCTACTGACAATGTAGGAGGAGCAGATCCAACTAAAGATTTGTACCTTGTAAAAAGTGATCCTACTAAAGATGTGAGTAGATTTTCTTATGTTAGTACTATTGTACCATCAAAGGGTTCAACACAAAAACAAGGTGAAACAGGAAGTTATGATGTTACTTATTATAAAAATGGAGATACGTCAACGGATGCAAATAAAGTAACTATGACTATATCATTAACAGCTACTGATTATACAAGCTTAGATCAAGGTAGAGTTATTTTAGCAGACAAGGAAGGTTATGCTATTGATAAAACGGGAATAAGACTTGCTGGAATTGACTCCAACTCAAACCCTATTCCTAAATCTGGATCAACAGAAAATATTGCTGCAACTTGGAGTAATATTGAACGCTTTGAGCCCAAAACGGGAGAACTAAATGGTTATAAATCTGTACAAACAGATATAGACACTTATATAAGTAATTTGGATAATATGGCAAAGGCTATTGCTTATTCGGTAAATGCTGTTCATAGTGGCAATCAAGCTGACACAGCTGGTGAATTAAAGTTTTTTGTTAATAGTAATACTAAAGGAAAGGAAGAAGAAATTACAGCAGGAAACATTGCAGTTAATGGAGATATTCTTAAAGATGTTATGAAAATTAAGGTTGGTAAGGGGGATACACCAAAAGCAACAGATGGAAGTAGAGCATTAGCAATATCAATGCTTAGAGATATAAAATTAAACATTCAGAAAATTGGGCCGGAAACTACAAGAGACGGTCTTCTTTCAGGGTATTTTAGTGATGATACTACGTTAGGAGTTAAAATGGTTAATTCTAGTTCAGATGGAATGACTATTAGTGGTGATTTTACTGATATTATCAATAGATTAGCTGATCAGACCCAATATGCTCAAAAAACTGTAAAAAATAATACAACACTATTGGCAGGCCTCGAGCAATCAAGAACTTCCATATCGGGTGTATCCTTGGATGAGGAGATGGCTAATTTAATCCAATTTCAACATGCTTATGCAGCTAATGCAAAAATCATTTCGACAGTTGATGAGCTTTTAGATTTAATTGTAAATGGTTTAAAAAAATAGAGAATAGAATTTATCTGTATAATTAAGGGGTGAATATATGAGAATAACAAATAAAATGCTTTCAAATAATTTTTTGAGAGATATGAGAACAAATTTAAATAATTTGAGTACGATTCAAACTCAAATGGCTACAGGGAAACAAATAAATAAACCTTCAGATGATCCTGCTAAAGCTTCTAAAATAATGCAAATGTACTCAGAGATAGATGCAAATAAACAATATAATGAAAATATTACTAATACATCGAATTGGTTAGATATGACAGATTCAACATTAGGTCAAGTAGGAAGTGTAACTACTAGAATTCAAGAACTTTTAGTATCTGCTGGAAAAGCTGGGTATGGTCCAGATGAAAAAGCAGCAATTAAGTATGAAATAAATCAAAAGGTGGGGGAACTTTCTCAAATGCTTAACACAACCTTTGATGGTAAATATATATTTGGAGGTACAAGTGGCACAAGCAGGCCAGTTGGAACTATTGATGTTGATGGGGACACTGAATTAATCAGTAATGTAAAATCACAAGTAGTTGCCAAAATTACAGATGGTGCAGTGACACCGAACTATGGTGGTAAAACAGTAGCAGCAAAAACGGATGCATTCAATATAACATTGAATGGATTCTCGATGCCAGTAACAACAACCTCAGATATTACTAGTGGAACTACAAAAATGGCAGACACAGCATCTATGCTTCAAACTAATATTCAAAGTGCCATAGATCTTGCTAATACAGGAAAAACAGATACTGTAGCTGGTTTTATTAAGCCGGTTACGGTTACAGCAGCTGCGGATGGAAGATTTGTAGTTAATAGTCCATCAGGCACAATTACATTTTCAGATAATACAGGTGAAACTACAACTAAAGATTTAGGCTTAAATGGTGGACCAAAAGATACACTATTAGTAGAAATATCTCAAGGAGTAACTATGGATTACAATGTAACAGCATCCCAAGTTATAAACTATGGTGAGGGTGATAATAATCTTATTAATCTATTGGCAAATATAACTAAACATCTTGGGTCCGATGTAGCAACAGATATTAGTGCTTTAAATAATGCGGATTTAAAAGGTATTCAAGATTTTGCGACCAATGTATTGAAGTTACGTTCAGAGGTTGGTGCTAAGCAAAATAGTATGGACAGTGCCTTAGCTAGAAATTCAGATCAAAATACTAATATGACAGAAATATTATCTAAAACAGAAGATATAGATATTACGGAAAAAGCAATGGAATATGCTACGATGCAGACAATATATATGGCAGCTCTTCAGACAGATCGGAAGAGCGTCGTGTAGGGAAAGAGTGTATGG
>ERZ1463033.58-NODE-58-length-16705-cov-8.676336_pt1 | contig 16705 bp, 20 predicted proteins | sample MGYA00564481_ERZ1463033 | MGnify/ENA primary metagenome ERZ1463033 (study PRJEB39244, sample SAMEA3635150) | Helicobacter pylori | study: EMG produced TPA metagenomics assembly of PRJEB11511 data set (Assembly of a 5300-year-old Helicobacter pylori...
GAGATTACTATTGTGACTGGAGTTCAGACGTGTGCTCTTCCGATCTTATGCGTATCAAAATAAATACTATGAATATCGAAGTAAAACATTTCGGCAGGGTTCTACAAAACGGAAACATATCTTTCTATAATAATGAGATGTGGCAGGAACAACGTCAATCATTAGCAGGAAAAGAGTTTGAGTTAATACTTAGAGAAAAACATAAACGCCCTACCGTATCTCAATTTTCTTACTATTGGGGAGGTATATTAGGAACTTGTTTAACTTGTGAATGCTTTAGTCACTATACTACTAAAGAAGAGCTACATAAGGAAGTATTTGCTCCGATGTATCTTTCTTACCAAGTAAGGGTAATAGTAGGTAAAAAGAAGTGGGATAAAGTAATGGTAAAAAGCTTATCTGAGCTGAATAAAAAAGAAACATCCGATTTTATAGAGAATGTTATTAACTTTTGCTCAGAACAAGGAGTAGTTATATTACCAAGTGAACAATATATAGAAAAGTATTACAGAGAAATAACTGTTAAAGAATAATAATATGAAAGAAATAAAAACATACGATGACTTAAAAGAATTTGCTGAAAATTTATTGATAAAATGTGATAATATACCGCCTAATTTAGTTTTAGAAATAAAATTATCACGTGAAGATTATTGCCAATTAATGACTGGAATATCATATATTCAATATAATCAGTATGGAATTATCGCAAGTTCAGATTCGTTTACATTAAAATATACTCAATTAACTTTTAAAATAACAGTTAAAGAATAAACTAATGGAAAAAGAAAAATATTATACGCCGAGCATTCAAGAATTTTGCGTTGGATTAACAGTTAATTATACCGATAAAGATTCTAAAATAGAATATACCGATTACACTATAGTTGAACAAGATTTTTTTCAAATATACGGAGACCCTTTTGACGAACTTTACACTTTTATTAAAGTTATTTATGAAGGAAATCCTAAATTGAAATACCTTGATAGTAATGATATAAAAAGTTTAGGATTTAATAATGTATTAGGAGATACTAAATTTACTATTGATTATGTTGATTCAAGTTCTCATAAAATAAAGGTAAATCTACTTTATCAGCCATCAAACAATCATTTATTGTTATCTCGCGGATATTATAAGCAAGGAATTATAGAAGAAACAGATGAGATATATTTTAAAACAATGTTCTTTGGAACTATTAAAAATAAATTAGAGTTATCAAAATTATTAAAACAATTAAACATAAAATAAACATGACGCCAAAAGAAGCAATGACTCAAGAAGTAAAATCAAAAGATGGTAGAAACATTATTGTTTCAATAGAAACGTTTAAAAATCCAATAGGAAATGTACCAAACTCTGGAGAATTTCACACGCTATTAACATTAACGGATAAGAAAACTAAAGTAATGATTGGAAGAATGCCATTCCCAAAAGCTACTAAAGAGGTTTTAGAAAAGCAAATGGAAATAACTATTAACAATATAGACCAATACTTAGATGTCATTAGTAAAGGATAGTAAAGTACTCAAAAAGCTTCTCCACGATAGACTCAAAGAGTTATATCCAAGTAATGCGGAGTCTGGATTTAAGAACTCATCTGTTATTAAAGATGCTAAAGAAAGAGGCTTTAAAATAGATGCAGGGCAAATATCAAGATACTTTAATGGAAAGGCAGACCAACAGAATAAGTTAAGTGAAAATCAAGTTATATGGTTAGCTGTTAGATATGGCATTCACTTTGAATTACGGATTGATAAACCTAAGTTCAACGAAGCAGAAGCATTAAATAAACTTAAATTAATATTTGGATAATGAAAATAAAAATAAAAACAAGTGAAATTAATTTTGATTCAGATTTACTTAATATACAAAATGAAGGTTATGGCGGAGAAAACTTAATAAAGTTTATTAAGGATTTAATAGATAACATAACTACAAACTCATTAAAGTTAAAAAGTAATGCCGAAGTGTAAATCCTGCGGAGTTAAATTTACTCCTAAAAGATTTCTTCAGAAGCATTGTATGTTAAATGAGGAATGTACAAGTGCTGAGATTAAAATGGTACTTGATAACAACCGCCGATTAGCAGAGAAGAAAAAAGCAGATGAATGGAAAGAAGAAAAAAAAGTAATGGTGGAGAAGTTGAAAAACATGGGAGATTATGAAAAAGACTTACAAACCGAAATAAATATCTTATCTCGCTTAATAGATACAGGATGCCAATGCATTAGTTGTGGAACTCCAGGCAAACCTCAAGCAGGACATTATCATTCTCGCGGAAAAAACACTACTCTTAGATTCAATCTTAATAATCTCCATATCCAATGTTATAGATGTAACGTCCAACTTTCTGCTAATATAATCGGTTATAATAAAGGACTTATATCTCTTTATGGTAAAGAGTATCAGGAGTATGTAGAGTACAAGATGCCATTAGAATTTCCGTTGGTTAAATGGACTAAAAATGACCTTATTTTATGGAAAGCTCAAGTAGTAGCTTATAAAAAAGAAGTAGCTAAATTAGAGTTTCCTTTATGCGTGGAAGATAGACTTTACTGGAGAGGATATTACAATGAGAAGATAGGTATCTATAAAAATAATTCAAATCTGAGTTAAAAACGTAACTTTTTAAATTAATCTTCATACAAGTACTTAAATCAAAACAAAATAATTATGAATATACTATTTATTACATTATCAATAATATCAATTTATACAAGTCAAATGGGGATATGCGCATTCATAAATATAAAACACGCGGTTCCTTTTCCATCAACTTTTTTAAGATTTATGGTACTAACATTTTTACCATATATATTGTTTTGTTTAATTTTAAATAAAAAACCATGAAAAAGCCTGTAATAGAAGTACCTGAAGAAGATAAGGAGCCTGCGGGTGAACCTTATCTATCTGAACATACAATTAAATCTTATCCTCCACACACCATTACTTACTTAGAAGAATACAGACAAGAAGATATTAAACAAGTCCGCGAATGGAAAAACAGAGTAATAAAAATAAGAGATTCTTATCAAGGAACTTCACTTTTTATTACTTGGGATTTAGAAGCAAGGAGAGTAATTGAGTTTTTAAATAAATTCAATTAATAAATTTTGATTAATAGAACAAATAGTTTAATTTTATAACCACAAAACAAAACAGACAAATGAAAAACAGACATGAATTGGCTGAAGAGGCTTCATTAATTTTCCTAAAAGGAACGGAAGATAAGTTAATTACCCTAAAAGACAGAATAAAAAGGCTTTTAGGAGATGAAACTTGGAAACAAAATTTAACTTATAATAATGAATTAGCTATAGAAGCGGGATATGTATATGCCGATAAATTTATTGAAATTCAAGGACAAAAAATAAAAACAGAAAATGAGCAAAACAAGTAGAGTAACTGTCAAAATTAACTGCCTAAAGGCGTGGATGACAGAAAACAAAATCCCTAAAGTAAAACTAACCTTAACACAGCCAACAACCTATGGAAAACATTAATCAAGAAGTAATTGAATTATTAAAAAACTCACCAGTACCTAAAGGATTTGAGAAAAACAACATAGGTATTATACCATTAGGTAAATCAGTATTATTGAAAAGAATAAAAAAAGGAGAAGAGAAGTTGTCTAGTGGGATAATTATAGCAGTAGGTAATTTAACCGCTGATTATGTAGCTAGAGTTGTTGCGATTGGGCCTGGAGTTGATAATGGATTAAAGGTAGGGTTAAAGGTTATTTATAATGAAATGGCTAATATGGAGTCTTATATTAACGGAGAAACTTACATTAAGATACATCAAGATTCTTGTTATTATGTTCTATTAGATGAGCAAATAAATGTAAAAGTTGCTCCTAAGTCTTTAGAGCAAATTAGAGTAGAAGAGAAAATAAAAAAACAAGACGCTACTTTAAAGCGTGTAGAGGCTAAACAGAAGAACGATGAAGATGCTTATACCGAGAAGTTAAAATCAAGGAAAAAGACAACTTTCGCAGTTACTAAATCTTCTAAAAAGAAATAGAATATGCAGAGAGTTACCGCTGAAGAATTAGCTTTATCACTAAATTGTCATAATTTAGAAGAAGGGTTTACTAAATACGTTATTAACTTAGCCAGGAATAGTAATCTAGTCATTGTTTCTGCAATAGGAGATGATACAATAGTCTTCAGCGGTGCTTTAAAAGATGAATTTGATTTGCTTCACGGCGGACAAATATTTTTAGATAAAGAAGACAATGAATGTATATCTTATACTCGTCAAAATGTAGATAAAACTCGCAAGAAGATAGAAGTATTATGGGACAAACATAGTTATTGTAAATGGAAGTTTATTACACTTATAAAGCATTCTACATATAATTTAAACAGGGGCGGTAAAGGATTTTGTAAAGGATTTATATTTAGCTTAGATAGTATTTAAAAGATTAATTTAATAAATAAAAAAAATGGAAAATAATAAAGAAAAAGTATTTCTTGATACATTATTAGAGAAAATAAATGAAATGGCGCATAATCAAAATATGTTTCCTGCAAATCATGATTATGCTTCTAAGGGTAAATTAGAGATTGAAAAATTAGAAGGAATGGAAGGCGATAAAGACGATATACAATTTGTTATAAAATATAAAAATGGCACTTTTGAAAGAAATATTTTCAATCCAATAACTACTATTAAAAATGATTTAAGTGAAGAATATCTTGAAGCTATTTACGCACAACTATCAGCATATTTGATCTATTTATCTATGTATAATATAGGATCTGTTAAAGATGAATGTCCAACAATATCTGATTTAATAATAAATGGTGAAAACTGGAAAGAAAAAGTATTATATTTAAAAGAAAAAGGAATATTCGTGAATTACAGAAATTAAAAAAAATTGCCCCTCGCGCAGGGATCGTAACAATAGAAGGCTTATTGGTTTTGTTTTTTCATCATTATTTTCCCAATAGCATACTAACTATCCGAATCGTAAGTCGGTAATTAACCCTCCTTAAACAAGAGGGTTTTTTATTGGAGTAAACCATTAAGAACTTCGTAAAGTTTAGGTAAATCTGAATCTTTCCAACAGTTATAAACTACAGAATCGGCAGTACCACACACTCCGTTAATTGCTGGAGATGAAGATGCGAATATTTCAGTTAATACATCTATGGGAGAAACTTGAAATGAGATAGATAATATAGTTGTTGTACATGGAGTATTAATTGTCCAAAATCCAATAACAGAAGGGTTAAATATATTAGAACCAGTTTCACTTCCTTGATGGTATTTAAATGATAATCCTGAGTTGTTTAATAAATTCAATAAGATTGTTTGAGTTCCTTGATTAGCAGGTAATTTATATGAGCTTACAGCTAACCCATTCAAGTATAAATGAAAAACATATCCTACAAGAGAAGTAGCTGTTGAATTAAGTAATGTAGATTTAAAAGTAACTGGAGTAATAGTTACATTTGTTTTTTCAGAGAAATCATAACAGTCTAATCTATTGATTAATTTAGAAGCTAAATATAGCTTACGCGCACAACATTCGCCTATATCTTCACCGTAAGACATCTTTTTAGATATTAAATCTAATGACTTAACATAAGAACACTTCGCGTTTAAAAGTGTTATTCTGTGGTTTTCTTTAAGGTCCATTAGTTATATACTCTTATTTCTATAGGTGTATTAAGTAAAAAAGAATTTGTTAATACAGAAGTATCTGTCCTGTAAGTTTGGAATATTATATTAGTCCCATTCCATGAACCTGAATCAAACATTACTGCGCCAGATTTGGCTGTATTTTTAATCTCTAGTGGGCCAAACAAAACAAATGTTTTATTATTAGGAAATAATCCTCCTGGAGACGTTATAGTGTATACGCCTACCGAGTTATATGAAAATGTAGGAATTTCGCCTAAAGTATTCATTAATATACTTACTGTTGGAGCCGAAGTTCCAATTTGAGAAATAAAAGCAGCATATACTCTATATCCTAAAGCTGATACAGAACTTGAATCACCTTTTTCTCCTTTTGTTGTTGTAGATATATTACATCCACATTTACCTTTACATTTACACATATTAACAGTCTTTACATTTATTATCACATATTTCTTTAGCCTTAGTTATAAAACTATTAGCTTTATCATCCATTCCTACATTCATAGCGTAATTTGAGCCATTAAGGAATATTTCTTGTTTAATTATATCTAATATGGCTTTATCTGAACACGAACAACCCATATCTAAGTCTAAATAATTTTTACTAGTACAACATTCTACGGTACAGGTAGATATAAATCCATCAGAAGTAGTATAGCTAAACGATGTGCCTCCGCTTAATCCACTAATAGTATAATCCCATTTATATAATCCATCTACTACGGTAGGTATTTTAACCGCATAATCTAATGCTATATTCAAATTTACTAAAGGAAATACTAAGGAAACTAATTTAGAATAAATATTATGCACCACTAAGTTTAAATCAGTTAAAGTACATGCAGTAATAACTCCATTAACTACAGTAAAATTAAATAAGATAGGAGTAGTCATTTGAGGATAATATACGTTTAATGCAGCAGAAGTAACATCATTTAAAGCTATTCCTCCAGTTAATCCGTAACCGTTTATATTATAATCATCCACGCATACAGATACTAAAAATCCTGTAGTATCAGAGAAGTTTAATTCTGTACAGCCGTTTTCTACACAAACATCTCCAGATAAATTTATTCTTACAAGTGCCATTTAATTTAATTTTATAGTGTAAATGTATAAATTATTCTATTAAGTTTTCAGCAAAGGTTATAGCTTTATTAGCTGGGATAATTCTTTTAGTTTTTTGCCAAGCATCTTCCTCAAATCCAACAAGTGCAGAAAAAGCATTAATAAAGTCTTTAATCTTACCTAAAACAGCCGCAGGATTAGAAACCATATATTTATCTTGCTCTAAATCAAATATAAATAACACTTGACTTAATGCGCTATCCCAATTTAAACCTCCTTTTTTCTTTTCATCATCATCATCTCCATCGTGCTTAAGAGCTAATAAAGCTCCTATTGTAGCCATTCCTTTTAAATTAGTAACAAAAGCAGGGTTAGTTATAGCTTTTTTAATATCACCTTTCTTTAAATCAGCATACATTTCTTTAACTCCTACTCTTAACATCTTAGTATAAGAACCTTCTTTCTCTACTCCATAAGCATTAATATACTTTGCAGAGAATCTTTCTTTAAACCAATCTGGAATCCAAACTTTAAATTGAAATAAAGCTTTACCAAATTCTCCACGCATAATATTACGACGATCCTCATCAGGATATTTACCCTGGATGTCAGTAACTCTGTTTTTAATTTGAGTCATTTTAGATTTTAAAGCATCCTCATCTACTCCTTTTTTTACAGTTAATACATTGTTACCATACTTGTCTTTAGTAAATTCAAAGCTATCAAACTCTTCTTGACTAAGTAATCCTAATCCTAAAGAACCTTGTATTTGATATTCGCCTACTTGAGTTCCAAATGTAGCTAACTTAGCAAATATACCATTAGCTTTAATTACAGGATGCGAGTCAAAGTCTTGATTAACTAAATTGTATTTTTTAATAATACCCAAGGCATAATCATTAACAACACCTACTTGTTTTCTACTTCCTTTACCTCCAAATAGTCTAGCATTACCTCTAGCTAATATCTCTGCATTTTCTGCTCTCCAGTTGTTATAATTACCCATAAATACGTTAATTAAATTGGCTGGCACGTTAAACCACATAGTTGTACTCGCTACTAGCTTTCTTAAAGATTTAACCGCCGCATCAATAACAGGATCATTTACATGTGGTTCTTTAAATATATGTAAAGCTTTCCAATCATTAATCCACTTAGATACATTCTTTTTAGGAATATATCCTTCTTCCATATAACCATTCTTATTAAGATACTCTACTGCTTCCACTAACGGCATAATTTTACTAATATGCTTAACATGAGCTGACTCATCTATAAATTGATTCATAGCTTTATAAAAGTCTTTTGAGTACCCTCTATCTTTAGCTCTTGGTTTGTCGAACTTACTTACTAATTGTCCTTTCTCGTTTAATGAATACTCAGCATTTCCTTTTAATTCTAAAGGATTATCTTTTTCATCTATGTTTTGACCTTTCTTTAATTGGTATCTGGCTTTAATATTAGCTACAAGTAAATCAAATAAGGCTTTTGCCATACTTTGAATACTTTTTTTGTCGGCGCCAGCTATAATTTCTTTTTCTATTTCAGAATAAGACATTACTTTACCATTGTGTATAATTCTAACTCTACCTAAATTAGTTGCTCCTCCGCCTAAATAATAACTAAACGCAGGAATTAAACCTTCAGATTTGTAAGCCTCTCTAAAGTTCTTATCCACTCTAATGGCGCCCATCTTAACATTCTCAAAATCATTTTCAGACATAGACTCTCTATACCCCGCAACTGTTTCTCTATGGAAGTCTAAGTAGTCAATTTTAGCCTTAGATAAGCCTTTAGCCTTTGCTTCATCTATAGTTAAGTAATTACCGTCTTCATTAACCATCCACTCAAAATACTTACTTGAGTCTGAACTAAATCTATTGACTTCTTTTCCCGTAATACCTAATCTTTTATTCTCTTCTTGGATTACTTTTAATCCTAGTTTTTTGTGAGTATCTTTTAACGAATTAGCTTCACTTAATTTTTCAATAATAGCTTTACCGTATGCTAAACTTACCGCTTGCATATCAGCATTCTTTTCAGAGAAGTGAGAATGGTGCAATATCTTACCCTGTAATGGACTAATATCACTTGTCTTAGCTAAAGCTTCAATTACTCCCTCTTTACCTTTAGAAATCTCCTGTTGTTTAACAGTAACTTTATGTCCAAGTCTTTGATAAGCTCTTTCTTTTACTGATTTAGCAGCTTTATCATTAAACGAAAATAACTTAGTAATTAAATCATTTAATTCTTCATAAGTATAAGAATCTAAGTCTTTATCCTTTAATATTTCTTGTACTGCACTGAAATCTTTTTTATATTTTTTATATTCTAAATATTTTTTTGCTTTAATGGCAAATTGCTTACTAGCTTCTTTTAAATCTAATGTAGCTTTTTCATGCTCTTCTAAAGTGCCATTTACTAAAGCGTCTTGCTCTGCGCTTTCAGCTTCTTTATACTCAACACTAGCCTCTTGATATTTATCAAATTCTTTCTGAGCATTAAAACCTTCTTCCGAAGCATATTGTTCTAGGCTAAGTGGGCGTGGGCCAATAGGATTCTTCTTTTTAATTCCTTTACTAAGCTGTTCTTTGCCAGTCTCAGTACCTTTTAATCCTTTAGTTCCAACGCCACTTATTATTTGTTTTGCAAGGCTTTTAGCTATGTTCTTTTCTATGCCTAATTTACGTTTAAACCAATCGAATATATAGTCTAAGTATTGTTTAAACTTACTCTTATCATTTACGTTATCAAATATGTCTGCGCCTTCTCTACCGATTGCCTCAGCTAATACTTCTTTGTCTAATTCTTTCTCGCTTAATTCAGGATAACTCAATTTAGTTTCTTTGTATAACGGAGTGTTTCTAAGTTGTTTAATAGCCGCCTGTATTACTTTATTATCATAACCCATAGCATCAATTAAAACGTGTCCTGCTTCGTGAATAGGAGTGTCTAATCCTGCGTAATTAGGATTTAAGTAAATGTTTTTTCCATCTGCGGATACCTTACCTGCAACTGTAGATTGACTTTTATCAAACTTATCAGCATTAACCTCTACATTAATTCCTTTAAATGCTTTTGTAATAGCCTCTACTACTTTAGTAATATCGCCTTTACGTTGTGATACTTTTTGAAATGGTTCGTTTTCTGATTCATTAGTAATAATATCAGTTCCTTCTTCCCATTTATCTTTCTCTGCAAGCGTTGTTAATTCTTCGTCAGTTTTGCCTTCTAAATAATCAATAGCTATATCTAATTTATAACCTAACTCTTCATTTAATTTATCATAAGCCTCTATAACAACTTGCTCTGCTTCACTTGGAGCTAATCTTTCTTTTTCCCCTATTGCTTTGACTCCTCCAATTTTGATTGGCTCTTTATGTGGTTTATTGTTTTTTCCATCAGCTTCTTTAACACTTCCGTCGGTAAGTTTCTCTCCGTTATTGGCACTTTCTTGTTTTCCATTTTCTTTTGGTTTTACTTCTTGTTTATTAATAATATCTAATGCTTTCTCAGGCTTCATGTTATCAATATTAGCCTTACTAAACCCTAAATCGTGTAATTGTTGTCTTACCGCCTTTGTAATAGTTAAAGGAACGGATGCTTTTTGTTCTTTTACCTTAACCTTACCTTCATCTACTATCTTCTCTGTAGCTATTTTAGCTTTTTCTGTAGGAGTTTTAGGTATAATAGGAACTATTGGAGTGTTTCTTAAACGCTCAACTTCTTCCGGTAGTAATGGATCCTCATGTTGTGATTTAATGTCTTCTAATTCTCCTTTTATTTGGTTATAGGAATATAATGGATTACGGCGTTTATCTTCTGCATTTTTAGCTCCAGTATGTGTTTCTTTAACATAAGCTAAAAACTTACCACTACTTTTTTGATATATCTTAATTACTCTTTTTCTTACTATTTTACCATTAACTTCTTCTGGAGCTAATTCAACCACCTTAACACCTACAGGCTCATTAGCTATATCACCTTTAAGCCTTTCTGTATGTAAATGTCCGCTTAATCCGCTTTTATCTATAATTCTAGAAGATGCTATTTTTAATATTTTACCATCTTCAAGTTTAACTCTAATGGTTCTGTTTTTCTTTCCGTTATATTCGTATTGATGTAAATATAATTGCCCATTAACTTCGTGATTAGGTTGTTCCCATATCTCTTTTCTAGCTAATTTATGTATAAGCCTATCATCTGTTTTTGAATGATTAAATTCTTCAGCAGGCACTTCTTTGTAAGTTCTTTTATCTGTAATATAAGCTTTTTCAGGCTTTTTTTCGACCTTTGGTTCTATTGGGAAATCTTCATTTGGAGATGAAGCATCTTTCTGTTTCAACTTTGAGTTACTTTTCTCTTTTTCTTTAATAAACTCAGCTCTTTTAGTTCCAATATAATCAATTAAATCAGGAGTAGTTTGATTAGCGTTATCCATTTGATTTAAAACAGCATCAAGTTCTCTTTCACTAACAGAACTATCAATTAAATCTTGCCATCTACCTTCCGTGGCTAGCTTATGTTTTTCTTTTAAAGGAGATTCTTTTTCTTTTTCTTTAATAAATTCAGCTCTTTTAGTTCCAATATAATCAATTAAATCAGGAGTAGTTTGATTAGCGTTATCCATTTGATTTAAAACAGCATCAAGTTCTCTTTCACTAACAGAACTATCAATTAAATCTTGCCATCTACCTTCCGTGGCTAGCTTATGTTTTTCTTTTAAAGGAGATTCTTTTTCTTTTTCTTTAATAATTCTTTCTTCTTCTTTTTTAGGAACTATAGGCTCCCCTTTTATTTCTCCGTTACGGATTATATCATTTAATTCTGATTGTAATTCTTTTGCTTGTTTTTGCTTACTCTCAACTTTACTTCTCGATATAGGGTCTAATTTAGATATTTCATTTTCATTAGTTGGTATCTCAGTTTTAAGCCCTTGTATCTGAAATGATAATTCAAATGCTTTTTTCTCATCCACAGAGCTTAAATTAACACCTTTAGTTTCTTCGTGGTATTTCTGATAAGAATCTATTTTAAACACAGCCTGGTCATGTTCTTCTGGCGTAATATCTCCATTCTTAACGCTTGATGCTAAGTCTGCTTTTAATGCAGATACAGCTTCTCCGCCTTCTTTAACTCTATCATAAGCATTAATAGATTGTCCTTCATGTTTATTCTTTAAAATTTGGCTACCAATTGCCATAGGCGCACCGCTAGCTAGTCCTGTAGAAAAACTGTTCAAATAACTACCAAAAGATTTAGCGTCAAGTGCATCTGTTCCAAATTTAGCTTTGTCTTCGTCAGACATCTTATCCCATAATTGCTCTCCTGCTTTCTGAGTAAAGTCTTGAGCAGCTTCTTGACCACCTTCTTGAAAAGCGTCTTTTACAACTTCTTTAACTCCATTCTTAGCTAATTTACCATATCCGATAGATGTTTCTTTTACTAATTTTTTAAATGCTGCTGGCGTTATCAAACCAGTTGTGGCATCTTTTTCTATTGAGCTTATTGCTGTTTTAAATAATGCTCTCTTTTCGTTTTGGAAAAACTGAGACATAATTTTAGAATCAATACCATACTTAACGTCAAATGCCGCCATAACAGAACCAATAACGGTAGATAATCCTGCCGCATCTCTTGGGTTTAATCCAGCTTCTCTACTCGTATCATATACATCTCCAACTTGAGTAGCCCATGAGCCTGTAAATATAGCTGCTTTTTGGGCAACCTTACTTAAATCTAATGCCGTATCTACTCCTTTTAATCCTTGCATAAGCCACTTACCTCCTTTTATAAGGGTAGTAACTCCTTTAGTAGCTCCTATAAAAGGAACTATTGATTCGGCTGCCATATTAAAGCTTCCCCACAATGCTTTAGGACTTAAATCAAATCTATCTTTATCTAATAAATCAGAGAATTTAGTAATGCCTTCTGTATTAAATATTGGAGCATCTAAATCTTTATCTTTCTCAAACTTTAAAGCTTCGGCATGATTTGATAAATAATTCAAATATTCACTTTCTTCTCCTGTAGCTAACGCCGTTCCTATTTGAGTTACATCTACTACTCCTTGAGCAGCACCTAATACCCCATTGACTAAACTTTTACCTAAGTCTAAATACCAAGGGTCGTTATTAGCTTCATTTTGATTACCCCAAATACTTGCAGTATGATAACCTTGTGGCGGCTTCTCTCCATAAGCTAATGCAGTAGGCATATAAACGCCATTTGCTTCACGCTTATTATAATACATAGTATTATCATCTGTATGTTTTGGGTCGTAACCTTGTATCGTTAATATAGCATTCTTACGTTGTTCTTGAGTAGCTCTTGGGTCTTTAAGTACGTCTTTAAGTACGTCCAATTCAGAATCCGTAACAGTAGAGCCGTTACGTCCACCTTTTTGCTTTAAAAAATCAATAGCAGAGTCTACTTGCCTATCAATAGGTTTTGTATATGTAGGTTGAGTAATGTTTTGATCTCCCGCTCTTAATTCAGAATCACTAGGATTGAAAGGTATTCTTTCGTTATTTTTAGAAGATGAACTATCTCCATTAGGATTAAATGGAACTCTATTTATTTTAACTTCTCTCATAATACGCTAGTTTGTTTCAGTATTTTTTTTAATTCTAATTTATTCTTAATGTTTCCACAAAAAAGCACTCTAGTCCCATCAATTAAATAACTCAAAACTATTGTCTTTACATTAAAAGGTTTTTCTAAAAAAGTTAATTTAAAAACATTTTCATCTTTTTTTCTATATTCTTTTGCCGTATTCTTAAAAAAGAAATGTTTACCTTCTTTTATAAATCCTAAAGAAATAATATCTTCTTCATCCAAATATTTAACTAATGGATTCCCATTTGCAATATCATAAATAGTAGTTCTTCCATTCTCGTCACCATATAGCATACTCGCTCTACGAATAGTATGATTTGATCTAAATGGGGTTTCCGGGTAATCAAATTCAACCGTTAGCCCAGCAACTAACTCCTTAATTTCAGGAGTGTAATATTTATTTTCTTTCATACTAATTAAACGTAATAATATATTAAAAGTTACAATTATTTGTAATTATCTTTGGTACCTCTTTTATTACCCTGTGCATCAAAAACAATTCCTGTATTAGGGTCCATCGTCCATCCTGTAGGATCAATATTTTCTTGCATTTGACTCATTGGATTTAAAGCATCCATTTGTTTAGATGTTAGCTTAGCGGCACTATTATATCTAATATGCATGCCTTCGCCGTTTAAATCCGATGGGACATTAGCTTTTACTTTAAACATTTTTACGGGTTTATTCTTAGCATCTTTACCTTCATACGGAATGATTAAATCTTTCATAGCTTTATCATCTAACAAGCCAGATTCATCTAATTCTTTTTCAGTCATTTCAACGTACCCATGAAATACTCCAATTCTAGCATTAGACTTTTTCTCCATACCTTCATAAGCGCCAGTACTTTTATTTATCTTAGCTCCAACTGTTCTTTGAGTTTGCTGAAATCCTCCATCTGAAACAAATTTCAGCCCTTCGGTATTTTTAACAAATACTCCATCTTTATTATATATTTTAGCTTGCGGAGTAGTTCCTAGCGCCGCTTGAACTAACTCTGGGTTTAATCTATTTGCATCTGCTTTTTTAACATCCCATAAAAATGGATCTATAGCATGTTTGCCGTTATTAACGGCTTCTCCGTGAGCCTGTTTGTATTTATATAACTCTAATTCATCATTATAATGAGGCTTTCCAAATTCTCTTTTAAGTGAAATTCCTGGTCTTATAATAGAAGCAGCATAATTTACACCTTCTTCGTCAGTTTTAGGATTAAAAGTTTCTTTGATTTGCCCTTTATATCTATTATATAAATCTATAGCGTTTGTCCGTAAAGATGTTTCATCAACAAGCTCTTCATTTCCCCCATTAGCATATTCTTTATATTTTCTAGCTTTAATTAATGCTCCAGTTTTTAAACCTTCTTCATTAAGATTTACCCAGTCTTGAGGTCTTTGAAATACAAATGCTTGTGGTCCAAGTTTTTCAGCAGCTTCTTTGCCATCCTGATGACCGTGCTGTAAATAATTTTGCTGTTGTTGTTTTAGTTTAGCTATTTCAGCCATACTGTGCATAGAAGGATTTTTAACTACTTCTTTTAAGTAAGTATTAAAATCTGAAATTGACTTATCAGAAGCCATACCTCTAATAACATCAGGATTAGATTTTAAATCAACCTTTAATTCTTTAAGCTTTCTTCTTACATCAGGATTATATTTATAGTCGGGATTATTTCTTATAATCTCGCCCATCTGTTTAATCGTATTGTTTGCGTTGTTTTTTATAATATCATGATCGAATGAATTATCCGCATTCATGTAGTCAGTATCATCCTCAAATGCCTTTAATGAAGCTTCATTCTCAGCTTTAGCTCTTTGCATCTGCTGATTATGGAATCTTGCATCATTAATGCGTTCCGAATATTGCAAATCTTGCGCAAGCCCGTGTGCCATTCCCCATTCCATATTTTTGATATTTTAATTATGGTTTAAAGATATAAAATTTTATAACTCATTGGAAACAAAAAAGTAGGAATATTTAAGCTCCTACTTTTGATTAATTTATTTATTAATATTCGTAACCAGTCATACTTACTAATACATAGCCAACAGCAGTTGGCGTAACCGCTGCAAATCCTTGTACACTTATACCTATACCTGTAGCGGCTGAAAATTCCCAACCTTCATCTATTGTAGCCTCTTCTGAAGCGGTACTATTGGCGGTAGTTGGTGCGCCTGCTCCTACTAATAATGTAGCCGCAATAGGTGATGTTATAGCTACAACTCCAGCTGGCTGAAATCTTAACCTTACTATTCCATAACCAGATGTAGCAGTTGCTATATAAGTAGCAGCAAGCCTTGTAACTCTAAATGTTTTTCCAGCTGTAACTACTGCGGGGGTAGTTGTTTCTACTACTGTCGCAGAGCCTTTAGTCCCCGTTAAAGATTGTAACGTATCTGTAGCTGTTGATAATACAGGCATTAAAGTATAATAGTGAACTTGATTACGACCCGCATCTTTTAAATCTTGTGTTGTAATGCCGTTTGCTCCTTGTGTACCTTTAGTAATTGCTTGTTGAAAAGATTGTACTTTATTTGTTACACCGTCTGTAGTTTGGTCTATACTTACCCTACCTATAACGTTTGTGCCTGCTGGCAAAGCTACATCTGAAGCTAAAACTGTAGGCGCAGAATTTGCCCCTGTCGATTGCCCATTTGGATTATTTGGATTATATGACATGTATATATTATATTACGAACCAATTAGTGTTATCAGAAATTAAATCTATTGACGAGTTTTGTCTTAATGTTAATCTAGTAGAACCGTCACCTGTTTGAGTAGACGTAAAAGCTATTGTTATTACGCCCGCACCATTATTTTTTAAAGTATATTTACTTTTATTGTTTATTGCGGTAGGTTGCGTATAAGTAAATGTACCTGAGCATAAATAAATATAGTTTGTATTAGGCACATAAACTCCAACTGTTTCTGTAGATTTGATTAAAATAACTGTTTGAAATTCTCCAATTCCATCATCAACAAAAATATCTTTGTCGTAAGAAACGCCATTAAAAACTCTAACCCTATGTAACATTTTTAGTTAAATTTAAAAATAATTATTGGCATTGAGAACAAGTAGACTTTTCGATAATTTCATAATTCAAATTTTGATTCCTAAGCTCCATAGCTATTTGAGTCATCTCTGTAGCAGAAGAAGAACACTTATAGAAGTATCTTGTAGTTCCATTAGAACCACCGTCCATTACAAATACACATTTAACAGATGTAGCTGTTGCTGGAGCTGTTGTAGATTTTTTACAATTAGTAAATGATACTGCGATTGCGATTATTAAGATTACTTTTTTCATGGTTTCTATTTTTTAGTTGATTTATATAGTTGTACGAATACTTTTTAAAAAGGTT
>ERZ1463033.59-NODE-59-length-16616-cov-9.250770_pt1 | contig 16616 bp, 17 predicted proteins | sample MGYA00564481_ERZ1463033 | MGnify/ENA primary metagenome ERZ1463033 (study PRJEB39244, sample SAMEA3635150) | Helicobacter pylori | study: EMG produced TPA metagenomics assembly of PRJEB11511 data set (Assembly of a 5300-year-old Helicobacter pylori...
CAAATTGAGGAAGAGCTATACATAAACGAGCTACCGGAAAGCACGTTACATACCTTTGAAATTCAAATTGAACTATCAATAACAGCCTTAGCTAGGTTTGGTAGGAATAAAGGGAGAGAGGTTATTATTTGGATAGATAGGGCAGACGGCAGCTTTTGGGTAGTTCCTCGGAATTTGAGCAATATGCTAAATAAACATTTATTTTTGAAAAAATTGCCTGTGGTGTTTACTTCAGGAACTTTAAGTGATGAGGGTGATTTTGGTTACCTTATGAGGACTCTGGGTTTAAAGGATCCATCAATATCGACGGTTGGAAGTCCCTTTAATATTGAGGAACAGGTGGTGGTTTATTTACAGCCGCCATCCTTTGAGGATACTGACAGTGCCAAGTTTTCACGTAAAATCAAACAATTACTATGTTTGCTGAAAGAAAATGGAGGAAAAGCACTGATACTTGTTAACTCTTTGAAGGAAGTTAGGAAAATAAGAAAAAAAATTAGTGGTTATGAGCTACCTTTTGAAGTTTTATGGGAGGATAAAGGTGAGCGAGGATATCTTGTCCAAAAGTTCCGTGCGGAAGTTACATCTGTATTAGTAGGTTCTACCTTTTGGGAGGGAATTGATGTGCCCGGGGAGTCTTTATCTCTCGTTGTAGTTTGGCAGCTTCCCTTTCCTTCACTAGACCCTTTGATTGAAATGAGGCGCAAAGATGCAGAAGAAGAGGGGATGAATCCACTTATAACCGTTGATTACCCTGAAATGGGATTGAAGTTAAAACAAGGTTGTGGCAGATTAATTAGAACAAAGGATGACCGTGGAGCAATAGCTGTCATGGATCAAGTAATAGGAACCCCCTGGGAAAAGGTGGTTATGAGAGCACTACCTAGAGGAGTGAAAATCAAAACTTTGGAAAATAGGGAGATTTGAAATACCACACTTAAAGAAACTTTTTAATATATAAGTGATAGTAAGGTATATCTCTAAGATTGCCTCTATTACAATTCGTGATTATATTTTTAAGAAATGAGCCAATGGCATCAAAAGTGTCATTGGTTTATGTTATAATTTTTTTGAGTTAAGGATGTGTATTAAGTGAAGTAATTACTAGATTAAAGGTCATTGAGAACCATGTGAGATTGATAAGTGAGGTTTTGCTCTGATCATTAATTAATAATGATTAAGGCTGTTGTTTAGAAGCATAGTATATACTTGATTTGAAGAGAAATAGAGATTAAAAAAAGAAGGAGAGCGAAAAAATGGAACAGTTTTTTAAAGCAATAGATGAAAAGATAAGAAAGTCAGGATATCCTGGAGAAGTCAGTGGCGAAGAAATCTACGCTGAAATAAGTGATGAGGCCGAGGATCAAGAAGAAGGAAGTTATTTATTCATGAAGAAGCAAAATGATGATATCATGTTCGAATACAGAGTGGATATTTTAAAGGACAATATTAATTTAGCAACCCTCACGATACATACACCAGAGAGAAAGTACTTTATTGATTTTGATGCTGAATAGATAAACTACATTATACACTTTTTATGAGGGATAAAAGAATGAAAAACGACTTATCTTATTTAATTAAAAAAATTGATGATATAAAAAAGCATTTTCATATTTCTGATATTCGCTGGGAATAAAAAAGAGATACATTTATTAACTCTGTAACTACTAAAAAGGTGTTAAAACAGAATTGAGTGAAAATGCACAAGTTCTTTTGTAGGCTACATATACAAATTTATATACTATTGAAATCATCATTATGTTAAGACTAATTGGTAAAATAAGATAACAAAAAGAAGTAGGAATTTTAATGTATTCCTACTTCTTTTTGTTTAAAATGATTAATTTTAGAAAATATTTTTACCAAACTGACTTTTTTATAGTTACAATCGTTATAGTGTATGAAACGTTTTGGAGGTGATAATAGTGGACGATACTAAATTAATATCAGAGATTAAAAACGGGAAAATGCATTTATTTGATGATTTAGTAAAAAAGTATTATGAAAAAGTATACTACTATTGTTATCGGCATGTAGATAATAAGCAGACTGCACAAGATTTAACACAAGAAGTATTCATGAAAGTAATAAAAAGTATTGGAAACTACAATCATTATGGAAAATTTGAAAATTATCTTTATGTAATTGCAGGAAACATATGCAAAGACTTTTACAAGAAAGAATCCCATTATATTTTAAAAGAAGTAGAGGAGGGTTCTTCTGAAGAAGAAATTTCTAATTTAGAAAATAAGGTAATGATTAATGAAGTTTTGGACAATCTTTCCAAGGAGGAACGTGAAATAATAATTTTAAGGTTCTATCACGATTTAAAGATTAGAGATATTGCTAAGATTATGAATTCAGGTGTTTCTATAACCAAATATAGGTTAAAAAAAGCAATGGAATTAATTAGTGAAAATATGGAAGGAGGACAAATATGAATAAGAAAGAAAGAGAAATAAAGGACATGTTAAATAATTATGATGTACCTAGTCATGACGATGATGCACCTATGAGGGTAATTGAGTTTATTCATGAAAATTCTTTAAGTATACCAAAATTTAGAGCAAGCAATAAGCAATTTATTTTATCACAAATTGGTTTTATTAGAAAAAGAATCTGGATATTTCAAATTATAATTTTAGTATTGCTATGCTTAGGTTTTTACAATATAAGAGCTCAGGACTCTTTAAACTTTAGAACTTTTTCTTTAATATCGATTTTAGCTCCTCTCCTACTCATTGTTAATGTTGATGAAATATCAAGGGTTTACAATAAAAGCATGTTGGAAATTGAATTTTCCACAAAGAATTCATTGAAAAAGGTTTTAGTTACAAAAATGCTTATTTTGGGTATAACAGATTGTATTGCATTAATCATTATGATGATATTTGCAGGTAACTTAATGAATATAAGTATACTTAGAGTTATTATGTATACCCTTGTACCTTTTAATTTAGTGTGTATAGGTTGTATGAAACTTATGAAGTATTTTAAGGGTAATGAACTTAATTATGCCTGTGTCACTTATAGTGCTTTATTAATTACAATCCTTCTTTTAGGAAGGCTTAATGATTTAGGAATTTATGCACAGGATTTTATATTAAGCTGGATTATAATGTTTGCAATTAGTACAGTTATTTTTGCTCTTGAAATGAAGACAATGTGGAATAGATTAGGTTTGTTTGATGAGGTTATTAAGGAGGAAATTATATGAATTTATCAATAGAAAGATTAACAAAACAGTATGGAAATAAAATTGCAGTAGATAAACTTTCTTTAGATTTAAAGGAGGGTGTATATGGTCTTTTGGGAGCTAATGGCGCTGGAAAGACTACTTTAATGAGAGTGATTTGTGGTGTGTTAACGCCAACTTCAGGGGAAGTTAAGTTAAATGGTAAAAATAATATAGATATGGGGGAAGAGTATAGAGATTTAATAGGGTATCTTCCGCAAGATTTTGGATACTATCCAGATTTTACAGCTAAAGAATTTATGTTGTATGTTGCATCTTTAAAGGGATTAATGCCAGGATTTGCAAAGGATAAGACTAAAGAGTTGTTAAGCTTGGTAAGCCTTTCTGATGTTGCAAATAAGAAGATTAGAACCTTTTCAGGTGGAATGAAACAAAGATTAGGAATTGCACAGGCGGTACTAAACGATCCTAAAATTTTAGTTTTAGATGAACCAACAGCTGGTCTTGATCCCAAAGAAAGAGTACGCTTTCGTAACTTAATATCAGATTTTTCTAAGGAAAAAATAGTAATTTTGTCTACTCATATTGTATCTGATGTGGAGTATATAGCTAATGAAATACTTATAATGAAAAATGGAACTATTATTGCAAAAAATTCAGTTGAGGGATTAACAAAAGAAATTGAAAATAGTGTATGGAACTGCACAGTATCAAAATCAGAAGCAGATAAATTTTGTGCTAAGCATTGTATTATAAATCTACAACATAATAGTGATAACTCTGTAGACTTGAGAATAGTTAGTAATAATAAACCGATGGATAGTGCAATTAATGTAGCTCCATCTTTAGAAGACTTATACCTATATCATTTTCAAGATAAAATAGAAGCATAGGATGGTGATGTTATGTTTAGTTTAATAAAGTTTGAATTTAAGAAGCTAGCAAAAAAGAGAACAAATATTATAACCGTTTTAGTAAGTGTAATAGTTACTATTATCATTTTTTCATTGCCTACTATGAGATTTGAATACACTGACACAAAAGGCAATGATTATAAAGGGCTTAAGGCAATAGCATTACAAAAAGAAAATGTAAAAGAGCGTTCTATTAAAATGACAGAAGACCGAGTTACAAAAGACATTAAAGAATATCAGAGGCTATTTTCCAAGCCTGAAAATATTATAAAAGCTGATAATGGAGAAACTTATTTTAAAAATAATGTCTTCCGTCGTTATGTTTATCCAAAATCTGATTATTTTTACATGATATCTCAAAATTACAATAAGCCTGGTGAGTATTCAGACGATTCGAACTTACGTAGAATTAACTTACAAAATGGAGCAAAGTTCTATGAATCTAGAAATAATAAAATTTCCACACTCCTAAATATGAATCATGAAGGTGGAAATTATTCTGCACAAGAAAAAACCTTTTGGTTTAATAAAAGTTCTAAAATACAAGAGCCATATACATATGGTTACTATGAAGGATGGTCCTCAATACTGAGTGTTTTGGGATCTTTAATCTTTGTACTCCTAGCTATATGTATAACTGTTGCACCAGTCTTTGCTGGAGAATATCAACGTAGAGTTGATGTGATTATTTTAGCATCTAAATATGGAAAGACAAAAGTAATTACAGCTAAAATAATAGCAGCGTTTGCATTTGCTACCATGGTATTTTTATTAAATGTTATTTTTGTAGTAGCTATACCACTTTTGAGTTTTGGAATTGAAGGCTGGAATTTACCTATGCAAATTGATAATATAATAATACCTTATACAGTTACATTTGCTTCAGGTACTTTTATATGTATTGCCACTGCGTATGCAGTTATGCTTGGTATGGTATCCTTTACTCTTTTGCTATCAGCTAAGTTTAAGACACCTTTCACCGTTTTGATAATTGATGTAATAATTTTGTTTGTTTCATTATTTATGGAGCAAGGAGCTGATAATGGATTATTTAATCATATTCTATATTTATTGCCTTACAAATCACTGGATGGTGCGTTTAGGTATTATTTGTCCTATCCATTTGGAGGACTAACTATAAGCTTAATCTTAATGCGTATTGTAGTTTATGGAACTATGACAATTATTTTTTTACCTTTTATTAGAAATGCTTTTCGTAAACATCAAGTACAATAAGCCAATGGACAATGTAGTTAATGTAGCACCACCTTTAGAACACTTGTATCATTTTCATGTTCCTAAATTAGAAGCATAGGAGGGAGATTTTATGTTTAGTTTAATGACATTTGAATTTAAGAAGTTAGCAAAAAAGAGAATAAATATTATAACTGTTTTAATCAGTGTAATACTTACTATTATCTTTTTTACATTGCCTATTATACAATTTGAAGCCTATGACACAAAAGGAAATCAATACACAGGATTTAAGGCAATAGCTTTAAAAAAAGAACAATCAAAAGAACTTTCTTCTAGTACAATAACAGAAGAAAAAGTTACAAAAGCCATTAAAGAATATCAGAAGTTATTTTCCAAACCTGAAAATATTATAAAAACTGAACTTGGAGAGCCTTCTCTTAAAGAGAATGTTTATATTAAGTATGTGAGTCCTAAATTTCAATACTTTTCAATGATATCTCAAAATTACGAAAAGCCTGATGAGAATTTAGGCCTTTCGAATTTACTTAATATTAAATTACAAGAGGGCGCAAAGTTCTATGAAACTAGAAACAATAAAATTTCTGCGCTCCTAAATATGAATGAGGGCGATAGAAATTATTCTGCACAAGAGAAAACTTTTTGGTTTAATAAAAGCTCTAAAATTCAAGAGCCATATACATATGGTTATTATAAAGGATGGTACGAAATACTGAGTAATTTGGGAACATTAATCTTTACACTCCTAGTTATATGTATAACTATTGCACCAGTCTTTGCTGGAGAATATCAATGTGGAGCTGATGCAGTTATTTTAGCCTCTAAATATGGAAAAACAAAAGTAATTACAGCTAAAATAATATCAGCATTTGCATTTGCTACTATGGTATTTTTCTTGAATGTTATTTTTGCAGTAGCTATACCACTTTTGTGTTTTGGTATTGAAGGCTGGAATTTACCTATTCAAATTCATAATACAATAATACCTTATCCAGTTACATTTGCTTCATGTACTTTTATATGTATTTGTGTTTCTTATGCAGTTATGCTTGGCACTGTATCTTTTACACTGATGCTATCAGCGAGGCTTAAGACACCTTTCACTGTTTTGATAATTGATGTAGTAGTTTTACTTATTTCATTCTTTATGAAGCCGGGAGCTGATAATGGAGTATTTAGTGGCATTCTATATTTATTGCCTTATAAATCACTGACAGCTGATGAATTTGCATCTTATTTGTCTTATTCATTTGGTGGATTAACTATAAGCTTAATCTTAATGCGTATTGTAGTTTATGGAGTCATGGCAATTGTTTTTCTACCTTTTGTAAAAAATGCTTTTCGAAAGCATCAAGTACAATAAGTGACTTTAGTTACTTTGTTGTTCATATTGGGCTAACCATTACTGAACATATCCATACCTTTGTGAATGATACCTAAATTGATTCAATTTTGTGATGCAATCGCTATCTCTTCTGGATTTTGCCTAGTTGAAAAAAGAATGATAGATGTGGCACTTAGGTATGGAATTAATGACTTGATTATAGATAAGTGGAAATCAACAATGGAGCTAAAGCAATATTTTGAAAGTAAAATAGGAAAATCAATTTATACCTTGCTTCCAGGCGTTATAGAAAATACATTGTATGCTTTTCTTATTCAAATTAATAAACCTATAACACAACTGATTATAGAAACACAGACCACTTTCAAAAATAATGAAACTTTAGTAAAATCCTTTTTTACAAGAAAGAAAACTGATTGAACACCACCTGAAATATACATTGGTTGAGTTAATATATTTGTTTAAGATCCTAATAGTTTCTTGATCTAATCTTATGGTGCTATTATTGCTTCCTTTAAAAAAATTTTATAGCGATATAAAGGGGACTTTACTTATTTCTACAAAATATAAAGGAAAATTATGAATGTTTGTTGAATTATGTAAAGATAGCCTGTTACAATTGGTAATATGTTGGCTTTATATAATGTCTACAATTGGAAGTGCAAAATGAAAATTTAACTTGGTTATGTCCATCTTGTATAATATGACAAATAATGGGTTCATATATTTTGAGGGGAGGAATAAAAGTGGAATTTTATATTAGACCAATAAATGTTGGTGATGGTAAAGGTATCAATGAATTAAGACGCATGCCGGGTGTATTTGAAAATATTTTAGGCATTCCGTCAGAGAGGATAAAATGCAATGAAGATTTCATTGTTAATATGGATGTCAATCAACATGTGTTTGTTGCTGTTTCAAAGATTCAAAGTGGTGAAGAAATAATTATAGGCACGGCTGGTTTAACTGTAAATGCTAATCATCGCATCCGACATAGTGGTAGCATCGGTATAATGATTCACAAAGCCTATCAAAATAAAGGTGTTGGTAGTGCCCTAATGAATGCACTTATTGATGTGGCTGACAACTGGTTAATGCTTGTTAGAATTGAATTGACTGTTTTTGAGGATAATAAGCGAGCTATAAATTTGTATGAGAAGTTTGGATTTGAAAAGGAAGGGATTAAGCGGCTTGCAGTAATAAGAAATGGGAAATATGAAAACGAATATTTAATGGCGAGAATAAACTCTGCTTATATATAATGAGAAAATTGTTAATTCAAAATATTTAATTAATATATAATATTTTATATCTATAAATCGTGAGGGTCATTATGATTGAAAAAATATGTGAAATTATTAATGATGAGTATTGTTGCGATATTGATATAACTATTGAGGATGGAAACAATTATTAACTAATCCTACGGTTTTCGATGATAAAAGCAAACAGGCTATAAAAAAATGGTATATAGAACCTAGATATTCTGCTACTTGTGATTAGATATGTAAAAAATATAATGAGCACTGTATGAGCGCTAATGGAATTATAAATGGTTTAGTGGGAAGGGTCCCCAAAGAGCTTGGACGGTTCGTTGTGAAGGGGTATAAGTTGAACAATCCTATGGAAGAAATTCTATTCTATGCAGTCATAGAAAAAGAATCTGGTAGAATTGTAGGGAATGTAGGTGTTAACAATTTTAAGGTAAGCGAAGTAGGTGTTGCCTATTTTGTAAATGAAGATTATAAATGTAGAGACTATTAATATCGTAGATGATGGACAAATTAAAGAATTGCCTTTGAATTATTATCATTTAAAAAACCAGAATAAGTATATAAATAGTAAATTGAAAAGGAGGACAAATATGGATAGTGTATATGTAAGTTGCCCCGAATTTGAAGATAAACGATTCAATTTAAGATTTATTTCTATAGATGACTGTGATGGCTTATTAAAAGTATATTCTGATAAAAAAGCAGTTCCCTTATTTAATAGCGATAATTGTGGCGGAGATGATTTTTACTATAATACACGTGAAAGAATGAAGCAGGCTCTTGATTGTTGGAAATTAGAGTATGACCGAAAAGGTTTTGCAAGGTGGTCTATTGTAGATAAAAAAGATAATATTGCAATTGGAACAATAGAGTTATTTCATAGAGATTCTAAAGATTATTTTAATAATTGCGGACTTCTTCGTTTAGATTTGAGAAGTGATTATGAAACAAAAGTCAACATAATTGATATTTTAAAATTGATTATTGATAAAACTTATCAATTGTTTGAGTGTAATATGATAGCAACAAAGGCAATTCCTACTGCAAGCGAAAGAGTAAAGGCTTTAAAGGAATTAGATTTTTTACCTACTGAAAATAAGTTGATTGGTCATGATGGGACTGAATATTCATCATACTATTTTAAAAATAGATAAATTTTAATTTGTAGGGCTAATGTAACATAATTTTAAATGGCTTTTATTTAGAAAAAATGCTACGCCTAATTGACATGATCTATAGAGAGTGTAGAATGAAATCGTGTATATTGGTATTTTGTAGAATTTAATACATTTAACGACAAACAATAAAGGGGGATAATTAATGAAATCTAAAAAACATAAGATTATATTAGTAACAGCCGTGGTAACACTATGTATATTAAACTCAATGGTTAATATATATGCTACTAGGAAATTGAATCATTTCTTATCTTAATTAATTCATCTATACTAGTTTCGATATAGGGGGGTTCCTCTGTTTTAATATCTTTGAAATTTAATTCATCATTTTTGACCATATGATTATTTATTGTAATTATAGTATAATTAAACAAATATTTTAATTTACAACAATTAAATATTATCGATTATTGTAAATCGTATAAAACAAATTTAGTTAAATGGGGATGGAATAATAATGATAGATTTATTTAGAGCGTTTTCTACAACAGAAGATTTTTTTTATGAAGGTGCATTTATTGCTAAAGTAAAATATCAGCGTTTAAAATCAAAATTAGATGAAGAAACTTATAGAAGTGAGGTTTTGAAAAGCAATGAAAAACTTTGTATAGCAAGCTGTAGCGGATATATTGAAAATGAAATTGTGGAAACATTAACTGTATATTTAATGATGAATGTAACTGTTAAAGAACCTGTTCAAACAGAAACGATTCAAGAGAAAGAGACTTTATGGCATAATTTTTCAAAAGAAGAAATTGCAGATTTTAGTCATCTAACAGGAGATACAAATTCTATTCATCTTACTGAGAATCCTGTTGTACAAGGGCTATTTATTTTAAAAGAACTTTGTAACACAACTAAAACAAATAAAATAGAAGTAAAATATATTTATCCTGTTTATGGTGATAAACCAGTTTTTTTAAAACAAGAAGGAAATCTTATCAAGGGTTTTAGTAATGGGATATTATGCTTTAAAGCAAGCATATTTTAATATATTCAATGTAATATAAATAATTTTATCCTTATGATAAAAGTTTAATAACTAATAAAGTTTCTGAAATTATTAAAAATTCTTCGAGATTGAACAGCATGGTCCATAGAATTCAAATAAAAGCAGGAGATTGGTTTAGTCAGTATTTCTTTGAAAATCCTTAATATTTATCAAAACTTATTTTTAAATAGCAGAAAAGAAATATTGTATATTAATTTGCAATATTTCTTTCAAACTTGACCAGTTTATTTTTTGATAGTCCCTAAGTATAACAAAAAAGACCCTATAAAATAGAGTCAGTTAATTTATTTGAGACAAGTAGGTCTCCTTTTTTAACTGTCTACCTTATAGGGTCCATTTTATTTTTCGTTATATTGTATGCTTTTTCTGATAAGGTTTTAGTCATTTGTTCAGCTTGTGGAAGTTTTTTTTATACAATAAATTCTTTAATGCTTTTTTCAAGCAACATAGAACATTCAGTTAATTTTATCATTTCATTAGCTAGATTATTTACAATTGTCAATTGCTCTTGATTTGATGCATCTATCTCTTCTGTTCCGGCAGCAGTTTCTTCAGAGATAGCAGCAATATTACGTATACTATCCCCAGTATCTATAACACTTTTATTTAATATAGTAGATACATTTACAATATTCTTAATGCTGGTTGCTATACCTTCTACCGTTTTAGTAATTTCTTTAAAAGATTCTATTGTTGATAATAATGCACTGTCCTGATTTTTAACAACTGCCTCATCCTTTTTCATTTCTGATACGGCAGTCTGCACTCCCATTTGTACATCCTTTACTATACCATCTATTTTAGTTACAGAATTTGAAGTCTGCTCAGCTAGCTTTCTAATTTCATCGGCTACTACTGAGAACCCTTTACCGGCTTCACCTGCACGTGCTGCCTCTATTGCTGCATTTAAAGCAAGCAAGTTTGTTTGTGCTGATATAGACGCTATAAACTGTAGTATATTTTCAATTTCCTTAGATTTGTTCGAAAGATTAATAACTGCATCAACTACATTTTTCTTAACAAACTTACTTTCAACCATCTGTGATTGTTGATTCATAACGGATTTGCTACCAATTTCTAAGCTGATTTTTGATGTGTCTACTAACTTTTCAACGTCATAAATATCACTAACAACTTTATCTAGTCCATCAACAATACTTGCTGTTTTATAGTTACCATCAGATGCCAGGGTAGCTTGTTCTACAGCTCCCTTAGCAAGTTCAGAAATAGCAAATGCTATTTGACTTGCTATATTCTGCACAGTCTGAGACATATCTACTACTTCCTTTGAAGTTAGTAATACTTGATTACTGGTTTCCTTAGCATTTATAATTAATTTTTTAGTATTCTCTATCATGGCATTAAAGGCACTTGAAAGTTGTCCAACTTCATCATTGGATTTAATATCGCTTTTTACAGTTAAATCACCTGTTTCTGCTGTCTTAAACAAATATGTTAACTTTTTTATTGGTGTAGAAATACGAGAGCTTACATACAAAGCTACAAAAATTGATAAAATCAATCCTATTAAAGAAATAACTAAAATAAAAATGGTTAAACTATTTATATCTTTTAAAACTTCCTTTGAATCTACAGACACTAATAATGTATCTCCATTTATTAATTTAGAAAATCCAATAAATGTAGACTTACCTCCAATCGTTGTCTTGTAAACGCCGGTTTTATTACTATCTACATAAGAAGCAAAACCCTTTAATTCGCCTTTATTAACAGTTTTCAAATTATCTGTTGGCTTAAAGGTAGGATGTACTAAAAAATCGTAATTAGAATTAAGAAGTGAAGCATACCCTGTGTTATACAGCGTTTCTTTATTAACTATAGTCTTAAAAGTATCAAATTTAATATCCATTCCAGCTACGCCAACTATGGCACCGTTGGAAAATATTGGCACAGTGTATGAAATCATATAAATTTTTGTTGTTGGATCGGAAATATAAGGATCTGACCAAAATCCTTTCTTTAGTTCAAGTGGTTTATAGTACCAATTATTATCTTTTTTATTTGCCTCCATATCAACAATCTTATTAGCCGAATTTACACTTTTAAATCCTTTACCATCTGGGTCCAGTACAAGTGGTCCTAGTGCTAAACCATTTCTTGAGTACTCATTTAGAAAAGTAACATAACAATCCATATTGATTTTACCAGATTGTGCAAATTTAGTTAGCAAAGGCACAATCTTATTTGAATACTCAGTCCCATATTTGGGATTATTCTTTAACTGGTTTACATCTACATCATTACCTATTATTATAGACAAATCTTCAAGTTTTGTTTGAAAAATATTAATGGTATTATTCAATTTTTCACTTAATTCACTTGATGTTTCTATTAAATTACTCTCAGTACTTGTGGTTATAATTGTTTTACTTTTTGTAATTCCGGCAGCCCCTATTAATATGGATACTAACAACACCGAAAATATAATTGCTAAGGATATTTTTTGAGAAATCTTTTTCATATGGTGCCTCCTTGTCTTTTGTTTTATATTTATAATATCGTTCAAATCAACTTATAATTTAGCAATTTAAAATTAAATCTATTATTAATTACTCAGATTTATGCTTATGCTGATACAGAAATGAAATGCGAGGCTTAACTACATCTTACTGATCTACTCTCCTCCTGCTCAAAAGAAGTGAGGATAGTAAGCATTAGCTCACCATCGTCCAAAATATATCTTGGTTTTACCTTCTGAAAAATATTGTTGACAATTAGTCTAATTAGACTATAATATATATATGTCATTAGTCTAATTAGACTATGTCTGTATTGGGTAAAAAATTAAATAAGTAACTATTTAATATTTATTGAGAACTGGAAACTTTTCTTCATAAATATTGAATAAAAAAGAAAGGATGAAAAAAATGGTTAAATCGTTTTTAATGTTAGGACAGTCGAATATGGCTGGACGAGGGTTTATTCATGAAGTAACCCCGATTTATAATGAAAGAATACAAATGTTGCGTAATGGTAGATGGCAAATGATGACTGAACCCATTAACTATGACCGTCCTGTTTCAGGAATAAGTTTGGCTGGTTCATTTGCAGATGCATGGTGCCTGCAAAATCAAGAAGATACTATTGGTTTAATTCCTTGTGCTGAAGGTGGAAGCACTCTGGATGAATGGGCTGTAGATCAAGTACTTTTTAGACATGCAATAACTGAAGCTAAATTTGCTATGCAAAGTAGTGACTTAACAGGAATTCTATGGCATCAAGGAGAAACTGATAGTATGAATGGTAACTACAAAGTCTATTACAAAAAATTACTTTTAATTATTGAAGCTCTTAGAAAGGAGTTGAATGCTCCAGATATTCCTCTCATTATTGGTGGTTTAGGAGATTTTTTAGGCAAAAAAGGATTTGGAAAAGGCTGTATTGAATATAACTTTATTAATCAAGAGTTGCAGAAATTTACTGTTGAACAAGATAATTGTTACTTTGTCACAGCATCAGGTTTAACATCTAATACTGATGGTATTCATATTGATGCAATTTCTCAAAGAAAATTTGGTTTACGATATTTTGAAGCCTTTTCTAATAAACAACATGTGATGAAGCCATTGATTAATGAAAATGAGTTGATAAATATTAATAATGCTAGAACACATACAAAAGCAGAAAAAATATATATAAAAAGTATGGATTTTGCGTTAGGGAAAATATCGTATGATGAATTTGAATCTCAGTTCATACAAATAAACAATGGTTAAACTTTATAATTGAGGAATAACTATCAGCACAATTTTGATGAGAATATAAAGAAGGTGTTTTTTTGATACCATTACTAATTTTAGGGTTATTAAAACAAAGCCCAGGTTCCTACGGATACGAATTATTAGCTTTAATGGAAGATCTACACTATAAATATATAGTGAATTTCACTAAAGGGTCATTCTATTATAATCTTCAACAATTAGAAGAAAAACAATATATTAAAAGAATTGACCAATTAGACAATACTAGAGAGACGCATAATTATATTATCACTGAACTAGGAGATAAAGAATTTGAAAAATTGATGTATAAGTATGGCTCTAAGACAGATTATATAAACCTATCTTTTTATGCAGCAATGCTATTTGCTAATGAATATAATAGCAAGGAGTTAACAAAACTAATAGAAATACAAATAGAACAAACTAAAAAGAAAATATTTTTATTAGAACAATCTCTTGAACTTTACGAAACTATACCTACTTATTTTAAAAAAATGTTGGAAAATTCACTTTCTCATCATTTAGTAAATGTTCAATGGTTTGAAGGACTGTTAGAAGATATAAGAAATAAAAGGGGAAAAATGGATGGATATTATTAAGGGGAAGAAACAAGACCTATCAGGCATTCTTGATATAATTTCTAACTGTATAAAACATATGGAGAGTCAAAGCATATATCAGTGGAATAAATTTTATCCAAATTCGGATATTATTGAAAATGATATTAAGAGTGAGCATTGTTACGTTTTAAAAGATAATGGCAAGTATATAGCATATGTTGCAATAAATGAAGAACAATCTCCAGAATACAGTCAAATAAGCTGGTCTACTGATGGAATAAAGGTATTAGTTATTCATAGATTGTCTGTTCATCCGGAATCTCAGGGAAAGGGTATTGCAAAAAAAATGTTAAAGTTTATTGAAGATGTAGCTACTAAAAATAATTATTCATGTATTAGATTAGATGCTTATAGTGGAAATGAAACAGCACTTAAATTATATGAGAATTTTGGTTATAAAAAAGTGGGGCAGGTATATTTTCCTTGGAGAGACCTTCCTTTCTATTGTTATGAGAAAAATATAATAAATTAAATCCAGATCATCCTATAAAAGCATTTGATAATGTGAATTATTGTTTGGCAGTGAAAAGCCAAAATAAGAATAATCTAATATTATAAAAGATAGAATTACATTAGTGCCATTTCTAAATCTAATTTAAGTGCGGTAGTGGTACAATGTATCCATTCGGCAGGCATTTTAGGGGTGTTCTTAGCAGCAATATCAGGAATACTCATGGCAGGAGCTACTGCATCAACAGCTACAGGAGCAATTCTAGCAATGGATTTATACTTATTTATATAATAAAAATATAAGTTAAATTAGGAGTGATATATATGAAACAAGATTTAGTTATTGTATTAGCACCGGATTCTTTTAAGGAAAGTATGACAGCAAAAGAAGTTTGCACGGCAATGGAAAGAGGAATAAAAAAAGCGAATAATAAGATTATTTGTGTACATGTACCAATGGCTGATGGAGGAGAAGGAACTATGCAGTCATTAGTAGATGCTACTAATGGAGAAGTATATTCTTTAAAAGTATTTGGACCGCTTGGAAATATGGTAGAAGCACAATATGGTATTTTAGGAGAAGGAGAAGTAGGTATATTAGAAATGGCTAGTGCCAGTGGAATACAGTTAATACCTGCAAAGCAAAGGAATCCTTTGTTAACAACAACTTATGGTACTGGGCAGCTTATAAATGCTTGCTTAGATCATGGAGTAAAAAAAATATTAATAGGTATTGGTGGAAGTGCTACAAATGACGGTGGAGCGGGAGTTGTACAAGCACTTGGTGGAAAACTATTAGATAAGCAGGGGAATGAATTAGGCTTCGGTGGTGGAGAATTAGGAAAACTAACTAGCATTGATTTAAAGAATTTTGACCCTCGCTTAAAAGAAGTTGTGATTGAAGTAGCTTGTGATGTTAACAATCCACTTTGTGGAGAAAAAGGAGCTTCAAATGTATTTGGTCCACAAAAAGGAGCTACCAAAGAAATGATAGGAATATTAGATGATAACTTGAAACATTATGCAGATATAATAAAAAATCAACTTGGCAAAGATGTTATAGATGTACCAGGTGCTGGAGCAGCAGGAGGACTCGGGGCTGGACTTTTGGCATTTTTAGATGGTACTTTGAAGAAAGGTATCGAAATGGTAATTGAATATACTGGATTAGAAGAAAAAGTGAAAGATGCAGATATGGTTTGGACCGGAGAAGGAAGTATAGATTACCAAACTCAATATGGAAAAACTCCTTTTGGTGTTGCAGCAGTTGCTAGTAAGCACAATAAGCCAGTTATTGCATTAGCTGGAAAAGTTGGTGAAGGCATAGATATATTATATGAAAGTGGAATAGATTCAATATTTGGTATCATGCAAGGAGTAACTTCTATTGAGGAAGCTCTAGTGAATGGACCGGAAAACGTTGAAAAAACAGCTGAAAATATAATAAGACTTATGAACTTATTATAATTCCTAAAAATGGGGGTACTAAAAGTTAGCGATGATGTTAATAATATACTAAAAAGGACTAAATTTATTTATTTTAGAAATTTATTTGACTTATACTAAAATACGAGGTATACTATATCTCGTAGTGCAAATCGCTGAAACGCGAATAGCTAATATGGCTCCTTGGTCAAGAGGTTAAGACGCCACCCTCTCACGGTGG
>ERZ1463033.60-NODE-60-length-16508-cov-10.384185_pt1 | contig 16508 bp, 19 predicted proteins | sample MGYA00564481_ERZ1463033 | MGnify/ENA primary metagenome ERZ1463033 (study PRJEB39244, sample SAMEA3635150) | Helicobacter pylori | study: EMG produced TPA metagenomics assembly of PRJEB11511 data set (Assembly of a 5300-year-old Helicobacter pylori...
TCTTTCCCTACACGACGCTCTTCCGATCTTTTGACCATACACCCAGCTCCAGCCACACAGCCACCCGGACACGCCATTCCTTCAAGGAGATATCCATCATACTTTCCTTTTGCGGCATCATTACACATATCCCTACATTCTCTCAGACCATTTGCAGCTTTAATCTTCACCTCTCGCCCTGGATGTTCTTTTATTATCAAATCAGCTACAGCCTTAGCGACTCCGCCTGCAACAGCAAATCCTCTTCCTGAAGCAGTTGCTTCATTACTCAAGCTCATATCTGTACCAATTATTTCTACTTTTTTGGCTTCAAGCATTCCAGATAATTCCTCATATGTAATTACAAAATCCACTTCACTTTTTACGCTTTTTCTGGAAGCTTCTAATTTTTTCGCGCTACATGGCCCAACAAAAACAATCTTTGCATCTTTATGTTTTTCTCTCACAAATCGAGCAGCAAAAACCATTGGAGTCAAAGTCATTGAAATATTTTCGGCATGCTCCGGATATAATTTTTTAGCCATAACAGACCAAGCAGGACAACATGAAGTACCCATAAATGAAAGTTTTTCAGGTACATTCTCTATAAAATCATTTGCCTCCTCAATTGTACAAATATCTGCACCAATCGCAACCTCAACAACATCTTTAAATCCAATTGTAGTCATCGCTGTTTTAAAATCATTAAACCCAATATTTCTACCAAACTGACCAACATATGATGGAGCTACAATTGCAATTACTTCTTCCTTTTGATTAATTGCCTGAATTAGTTGAAATATTTGGCTTTTATCAGATATTGCTCCAAAAGGACAATTTACCAAACACATTCCACAGCTAACACATTTATCATAATCTATTGATGCTCTGCCATCTTCATCAGTATATATTGCATCCACCCCACATGCCTTGGCACATGGTCGCTCATGTTTTATTATTGCTGAATATGGACAGACTTTAGCACATAAACCACACTTTATACATTTTTCCTGATCAATAACACTCTTCCCATTGACTATACTAACTGCACCTTTAGGACAAACTTCTACACAAGGGTGCGCTAGGCAACCACGGCACATATTTGTAACTTCATAGCTATTGGTTGGACAAGAATTACAGGCAAATTTTATAATGTTTACAAGTGGCGGTTCATAATATTTTGAAGGTTTTGTTGCTTCCTCTAACCCTTCTGTAATTGCTCTCGATTTATCATTTAATCTTAAATTTAGTCCCATTGCCAAACGGATTCGCTCACTAACTATTGCTCTTTCAAGAAATGTACTTTCTCTATACTTACCCACATCTCCAGTAATGATCTCATATGGAATATTTCCCATTTCTTTTAAATTGTCTTCAAAAGCCATCTTACTTACGGCCGTAAAAACTTTGTGTCTAATATCTGCAAGTGTTTTATATTCGTATTTCATTATAACTCCTTTTTTTGCTTTAATATTTATAAAAACTAATTATCTTCTTCAAGAATTTCACTATCAAGTATCACAATTGACACATTAACGATAGTATATGGCTAGTTTCAAACCTACGTATATTATATCGTACTAAAATAACCATGTCTATTGTTATATTTTATTACTAACTTTTTACTTCAATGTTTCTTTTATTAAAAATCAGATTACAGAATTATAGTTACTTCATCGCCTTCCTTTGATTTTACTTCCACCATTTTCAGTCCCTTATAGCCTTTCAAATACTTCAAGCTTTTTGAAAGTTCATTAAAATCTATACAATCTAGTATTTCTTTTGTCTGAGCATCAATATGCTTATCTATCCGCTTAAATACAAACTCAACTATTTTGCAAGCAGCACCTGCAATACTTAAGGGTACAGGAATAAAAAACTTCCTACCTGTTTTTTCTCTTATATAAATTCTCATAGATAATAGTCACCTCCGGTGCTGCTACTCAACTACAATTTCTACAATATCTCCCTTTTCACTTTTCACGTCTACAATCTTTCCATCTAATCCCTCGGCTACAGCTTGGAGAATAGCCTGTATATCTATATCCTCAATGCCTTCTACTCCTTCTATCTTAGGTATTCTCTTAATAGCACTTCCTAAAGTTTTTATAAACTTTACAGGTATATTTACATTTACATTATCTCCAGTTGATGAATTAACCTTAATTTTAAGTATTTTATCTGCATTGTTAGCAGTAACTGTAACAATTTTTTTTGTTGCGTTTAAAGCTTCTATTAATTCCGCGGCTTTTTGCGAATCTATTTTTCCCTCTTCCAACATTTTTAATACTCTCATTACCTCTTCATTCATTATAATACAACTCCTTTAATTACTATTTTCTTAATAAATTTAATGCTTGCTCAGCTGTAATTTCTCCATTCTCAAGCTTATCAATCACATCAGCACTGTTATCCTCTTTTTCTTTGATTTGTGTATATCCTAAGGATGCAATTAGATCCTCCAACTTACCTCTAACTGTAGGATAAGATATTCCTAGTTCCTTTTCAACATCTTTAATATTACCTCGGCATTTTATAAAAACCTCAACAAAATTTAGCTGTTCCATATTTAAATAAGAGAACTTAGATAATTCAAAGTCATTTTCAATAACAGTGTCGCACTTTTTACATTTTAGTTTTGTAACCGTAAGTTTGGAAGAACATACTGGGCACTGAGTTATTATTTTGTATGCCATACTAATCATCACTCTCCATAATTTTATTATATTACTGTTTTTTAATAAAATCAATATCAATATTAAATGTTTTTATTTTTATTTGTTTAAATATTAAATATATTAACTTATAAATTAATTATCTAAATTAAATAGTTCAATAAAATATAAAAGTACACAATCATATTCAGGATTGGTTTAATAAATAGTGCTTATACAAATAGTTACGGTTTCACAAACACTTCTATAGAAAGTACACAATTGAATATATTATCCCATGACTTTTAAATATGGTTAACCCAATTACATAATCACAACTATTATTTTAATTAATATAATATATTGAGGTGAACTTAAATAATGAAGTGTTTTGAAGTATATAAAAATTATTGCCAGGCTTTAGACTTAAAATTCTCTGAAAAAATCATGGAAAGATTAGGTCAATTTGGAGATGATAAAGCTACTGGGAACAGATCAGCAGGCTCAAAGGCCTGTTATGAAGCTGCAAAATATTTATATTGTAAATTTAATGAAGCAGGGCTTACAAATGTATCAATGGATAAATTTCAGGTTAATGGATGGACTTATAAAGGTGCGAACTTATCGTATACAGATGATAAAGGCCTATTACAGAAAATCATTTTAGGAGGCTATGCTTCAACTATTAAAGCTGTCAACGAAGAAGTTATTATAGTTGATGGTGGAAGAGGTACTATAGATGAATTAAAAGCTTTAGGAGATATAAAAAATAAACTTGTTTTAGTATCAGTAATTAATCCTCTAAGCGACTACTGGATTAATCTACCATCATATGAAGCTTATCTTCATGATGCAAAAGGTATATTAGTTGCCTTAACCTGGAATATAGAGCATGATGATATCTTAATTTCTTTTGATCTTCAGGCTCCAGCCTACTGCTCTACTTTAGCTATAAGCATTAAAGACGTAAAAACATTAAAAAATTTAATTAATGCAAATCCTAATAAAGAGATTAAAGCTATTTTTAATGCAGATTCTTTAGTTGAACCTTATGCGGATTCTTATAATGTTGTAGGTGAAATCAAAGGAAAAACTTCAGAGGTAATATATCTAATAGCGCACTATGATGGTTATTATCATTCTTTTTTTGACGATGCTAATGGAGTTTCTCTAATGCTTGGCATAAGTAAAGCTATAATTAAAAGTGGATATACTCCTATGAAAACCATAAGAATTATAGCCCAAGGTGCTGAAGAATGGGGGCAGGGATATAAGGATTATGACTGGGCATGTGGTTCTTATTATGAAATAGAAAAAATCCATCCTGAATGGAAAGAAACCGCTTTTGCATTAATCAATTTAGATGGAAACTTTCCAATAGCTAATGAAAAGAATTATAGAATTTACTCTTCGTATGAATTATATGAATATATTAGAAAATTCATAAAATTATTTATGTCTAATAGCAGCTATAATTATGATGTAGTTTGTCCAGGACTTATTCTTGCAGATGATTTTTCTTATTATAAAAATGGAATTTCAACTCTTATGTCAGGAGAAGATTTTGATAACTCCATATATTTTGAAAATTATTACCATAGTACAATGGATAGTAAAAAAGCCGGATTTGATATAAATACCTACGAAATGATTCATAAATTATATGGTAGAATTCTTTTTGAATTAGACTATTTACCAATAAAGCCTTTGAATTTTAATACAAGATTTGAGATCATGAAAAAGGAGCTGTTACCTTCTATTGTAAGTAATGATCTAGAAAATACTATTAATGACATATGCATCACTTCAAAAAGTCTATCCAAGGTTATTCAATCTATAAATTGCTGTTATATTAATCTTTTTGAAAGCAAAGATTCTATAGCCTGTAAGTCTATAAATAAAAAATCTCATTATATTAATCTTATGTTATTTAAGCTATTAAAAAAAATTCAAGACACTATTTTAGCTTTTAGGTGGAAACAAGACATTAATACCCTTGCCTTCCCACACTCTGTAGCTATGAACAATATAGCTTTATTAACCAGCGCTATCTCAAGTTTAAAAATAAGAAGTGAATCTTTAAAAGATATAGTAGAAAAATATATTAAGCCTATTGATAACAATGAATTTGTTTTTGAATTCAGCAAGAAAACCTATGATTTCTTTTCTTATAGAATACCCTATGGAAACAGCGATTCCTTTGGAAGTAATATGATAAAAAAAGCTAATGAAGATTTATATGAATTAGCACATTCTCTTAAATCAAAATATGATGAACCTAATCCAAATGTAGCTGATGAAATTAAGATTTTAGAAAATTCCTTGAAAAAACAACGTGATTATTTAAAAAAAATTTCTACTAAAGAGATTGAAGATATGAAAGTTATAATAACCTTAATGAATAACATTATAGCTGCAATAGATCAATAATACAAAATTAAAATAAGTTATGTTTATTAGAAATAAATACATTTCTTTTTAACATAACTTATTGTGCAACCCATTTTTTCAATAGAGCCTATTTCTTTGTCATCCTTATCAACGGCTATTATATATTCTACCATTTAATTTTACATTTCATGATTGACTTTGTCTATCAGATTTTTTATGAGTTCTTCGATATTTCTGCTCAGTATTTTTATATCATCCATCGACGCATCATCTATGTGAACCCCAGCTGAAACTGTGACAATACACAACCATTTGGAACTAAGACGCAGTGCGATGTTACGAACCAGTTCATCTTCTTTATGACCTGTAATGCAGATTACACTGGCACTTGCCGAATGAGTGCTGTCGCCTATCAGACTTTTCCTTGGAACAGCAACTGCAACAGCACCGATATGAGGCACATCTCCTCCAAAGATACATAGGTTAACATCCTTGCCACAAAACAATACATGGAGACAGACTTGATGCTTTCCTTCTCCAGCGATCAACGAAATTTCTTTCATTAAAGTTTCCTCCTTTTCTTGTAAAATAGAAAGTACAATTATAGACAAAAGAAGACCTCTGATCCTTTCGGGACAAGAGGTCCGCTCTGCTATTTTTTTAACAGTGCTGGAATTGGTGGAATCTGATCTAATTTATCAAATTCTTCTGGTTTTAATTTAAATTTTTTGTTATATTGTTCTGGATCAGTTATATTTGCACCCTCTGTGCTTCTCCATGAAAATTTACATGTATCGCATAGGTATATTTCCCACTCATCACCAACTGGTGATTTTACCATTACACTTACTAATTCTGAATCACATCTAGGACATTTCATTATTTATTTCCTCCTTCTTCGACTAAATTATGAAGAATTTCTGACCATTTATCTGCATCAACTGGAACTCCAAGAAGTTCGCAATCTCTACCAAAATCAGGGGCAACTGGTGTTGTTGCATCAATAACTAATTTTGTATGCATTCCTGCTGGTTCAGAAGATGGATCAAGTGGCATACCTGGAGCATATGGGATTGTGAATACATCCTTGTCTGGACGTACCCGAGTTGTTAGAGCCCACATAACTTGTTTAAGGTCAAATGGATCAACAAATTCATCTACAATAATAACAATCTTTGTATATGACATTCCGTGAGGTGTAGAAAGAAGTCTCATTGCAACAGCTTTTCCATACCCTCCAAATCGAGATTTTGTAGATACTATTGCACCGATACCATGTGTATACATAGCGTTTACTGCTTGTACTTCTGGGAAGTCTCTTTTTAGTTGCTCATAAAGAGGAATACTAGTGTTAAGTGCCATTAAATAGTCGATTTCTGTCCACGGCATTCCAAGGTACAAGTTTTCAAATATAGGGTTTCTGCGATGTGTAATCTTTGTTATTTTTATAATTGGTTGAAGCCGTGCGCCAGAGTAACTTCCTGGGAATTCTCCAAATGGTCCTTCAATTTCTCTTACACGTGGTTCAATATATCCTTCAAGTACAATTTCTGAACGAGCTGGAATATCAAGATTACTGTTTTCAGCCTTTGTAAGTTCAATTGGTTCTCCTTTAAGAGCACCAGCAAAATCATATTCTGATTGTACATATGCAATTGGTGTACTAGCCATGAAACTTAGAACTGGATCATTACCAAGGCAGATTGCTATTGGAAGTCTTTCGTTCTTTTCTTCAGCATTTTTAAGGTGAACTGCAATATCGTGGAATGGCAATGGTTGAATTGCAACCTTGTCTTTTCCTTTTACTTGAATACGGTATGTTCCGCAGTTTTGCTCATCATAGCTATCTGGATTATTAGGATTTCTAGTAACTATAAGTGCTTTTGAAAGATAGAATCCAGCATCAAATTCATTAATTCGAAATAGTGGAAGTATGTCGAAAATGTTGATATCATCTTCAATTACTACTTCTTTTACTGGAGCATATGTTTTCTCTATCCAAACTGGTTTGATCGGATACTTATCCCAAAGTTCTTTTAGCTTAAAGAATTGTTCTTTAACTGGAGTATCCTTAGGTAGGTTCAACATTAATGCATGATTTTGCCAAGATCCGTGGACGTTAAGTACAACTGGATTTTTGTATCCTTTAATCTTTTCTACAAAAACTGCTGGCGCACTTTCCATATTTGGTGCAGAACGCCCGATTGCACTAAGGTCCGGTTCAGGCATAACCTCATCTTTTATTCTAATTAATTGCTTTTCTGATTCTAATAATTCTAAAAATTCTCTTAAATCTCTATAAGCCATATTATTGCCTCCTAGTTTATTATAAAAAAGTTCTATGCTATTTATTTAAAACATAAAAATATCTATTCTATACCATTGTTGTAATTTTATGTTACATATAAATCTATCTTTCTTCTAATCCATCCCAACGTTTTAAATCAGGAAGAATGATACCAAGTTGATCCACTGTTCTATATGCAATATGATTTACTATGTCATCTATTGTTTTTGGATGGTTGTAGAATGCTGGCATTGGCGGCAAAATAATGGCTCCCATGCGAGATAATGCAAGCATATTTTCTAAGTGAATTGTGTTAAAAGGTGTTTCTCTTGTTAAAAGAATTAGTTTCTTTCGTTCCTTCAAGGTAACATCCGCTGCACGTGATACAAGGTTATCTGCAAGACCAATGCGAATAGACGCAAGTGTCTTCATGCTGCATGGTGCAACAATCATTGCCTCTACCTGAAATGATCCACTTGAAATTCTTGCTCCAAGATCTTCCGTTTCGTATGTGACTTCTGCAAGCAGCTTTACTTCTTCTATTGTATAGTTTGTTTCTGACTCTATGGTTTCTCTTCCCCATTTAGATAAGATAAGATGCGTTTCCACGTCTTTAATGTTTTTCAAGATTTCTAATATACGGATTCCGAAAATTGATCCCGTTGCTCCTGTAATTGCCACTATAACTTTCAATGTTTTACCTCTTTTCATCGATCCTATGTCCTTATTATACATTCAGAAAAATAACATTGATAATACTAATAAAATAGGTTTATAATACCTTTAGGGTATAATAGAAAGGAAGTATGGTATGGATATTCGTCAATTAAAATATTTCCTGGCAATTGCAGAGGAAGGTAATATTACAAAAGCATCAGAGCGTTTGTTCATGGCACAGCCACCGCTTTCCAGGCAACTAAAGTTAATGGAAAATGAACTCGGAGTTACTCTTTTTGATCGTACGAACAAAAAAAACATATTGCTTACTCCACAAGGCAGAGTTTTTTTGAAAAATGCCAGAAAAATACTTTACAATATAGATGAAGCTATTACTGAAGTACAAGAATTTGGTGAGCATATGACTGAAAGTTTATCAATTGGCACCACCATATACTGCTCAGAAATTATGCTTCCTGTTTTAAAAAATTTCCGTGAAAAATATCCCTTCATTATTCCGGAAATCCATGAAGGAAATATCTCTTATCTCATGGATTTATTGAAAAATCATACCATTGAAGTAGCTATTTCCGCACGTCCTTTTAATACAGAAGGATACGTAACCAAAGAGCTTAAACCTGATAACTACGTTTTTGTTTCTTCTCGAAATTTCAAATGGACGAAAGAATGCATTTCCCTGGAAGAAATTTCAAAGGTTCCACTTCTCCTTCTCAATGCACCAGATTCAAACAGCTTATATCAAAGAATCCTAAGCGAATTCGAAAAAAGAAACCTAAAATTAAATATTTCCTGTGTATGTCACGACTCGGGTCTGCTGTTAAAAATGGTCTTAAGCAATTTGGGTTCAACCATTGTGCCAAGTTCCATGGTTAATCATATGCTAAGTGAATTTATGAGTGTCATTCCTATTAAGAATTCCCCATGGGCAACAAGGCCTAATTTGATTTGGCGCAGTAAAGGATATATTTCCTCAACATTAAAAGAATTTATTAAAAATTTCGAATTATAGTATCTAATAAAAACCGGTATAATATTCCTGTCTTTTAATCTTTTGTATAATACAAACATCGTTTTGTAAACTATCATACCCTTATAGAAAAAAATCAGCTTATACCATTAATCAAATGATATAAGCTGATTATTTTAGTTTTTTATGGTGGAGGCGATGGGCGTCGAACTCTTGTCCGAAGGCAGTAATGCCTAGGCATCTACGAGCGTAGTCAATAATTTAACATTCCCTCTGCCTAACCCCTACTGAGCAGGTTTAAGTTTAGTAGCTTCATATTTTTTGCCCTAATCTTTAATTGCTGTGATTCCAGCTTGAACAGATCTCTTATCATTTTTCTATATGATTATCCCATCACAATGGTCTACTTCATGTTGAATAATTTGAGCAATCCATCCTGAGTATTTTCCCCTTCGCTTCTTAAATCCCGAATCAAAATACTCTACTTCTATCTCTTTGAATCTATTAGTTTTTCTAACACCTATAAGTGAAAGACATCCTTCTTTTGTTTCATATTGACCCGATTTGTTCACTATCACAGGGTTAATCATCGGAATGTTCATATCGCCCATACTGATCACAATAATTCTTTTTTTGACACCAATCATATTAGCTGCCATTCCTACACAGCCTTCTTTATTTGCTTTAAGCGTATCAAGCAAATCCTGTATCACCTGATCATCTGCTTTTGTAGCAAGTTCTGATTTTTGACTAAGAAAGAATATGTCTTTCATAATTGATCTAACCATATATGTTATACTCCTTTAATATTTGTCTTTTTTATTATGTTCTGTTCTATAACTGTTTACATATTAATACAATCAAGAGAGCGTTTCCTTCAAACTTTTCTTTGGCTCTTTCGTATAGCATAAAGTTCATTCTATCTGTTAATTTTCTTAAGTATAAGGTAACCAATATACATTACTGATGATTTAACACTATTACTATTTACTACCATTATACTCCTCCCTTTCATTTGGAAATATTCTGCACTTTATCATTTCATTAATTAAATAGAACTTAATGGCTGCTCTATCATATTTCTTTCCATTCACACTAAGCTTATCTTCAAAATAATCCACTAACTTATTTAATGCCTTAATTGGATTATCGTTTGTTTCATCTAAAAAATGCATACTGATATCCTGTAAATAGAACACTAATATGATATCAGCTAAGAAGTGCACATGTACTCTAAAATGCATACCCTTAAATTCAAAGTCCATAATGGGTGTGCAATTACTTCATCTCAATCATATTTTTATTTCTAATAACTATAATTTCAGCCAGCATACAAATTGCTCCGGCAATCTAATCACTATAGATTTTATAGTTAGAAATAAGGACAATTTTTTCATTGCTTCCTCCTCATTTTTTTATTACTTTTATGCACAATTTAAAGCAAATAGTAAATTTATACTTTTCAGAGTTTAACGATTCTTTATCAATAATACTAACCTCCAATACTCCTCCCATTTCTTCTGCCAGCAATTTTGCAACTGTCAACCCTAATCCTGTACCGCCTTGATTTCGGGAACTATCTTGCATATAAAATCTATTAAATAAATGTGGAATATCATCTTCAGAAAGCATATTTGTATCATTGATGAATGAAATTAATACATTTTCGTCGTCTTCTTTCATTGATATTCTTAGAAAACTATCGGCATATCTACCAGCATTTTGTAATAAATTAAGAAATATTCTTACTAGTGCAGACTCTTCCGCCATTACCCATATCGGGCGTTCTGGTATATTAACCTCTATTGCTAAATGCGATTGCTCCAATATTGGGTAATTACCCATAAGAGATTCCTTTAAAGTTCTGGAAATATCCACATTATTCAGTGTCAATCCAAAATCTCCTGCATTTAAGCGGGAAAAATCATAAAATTGAGTTACCAATATCTTCATGGTTTCCGCTTTATGCTCGATAATTTCTAACGCTTCTGCCAGTTCTTTGTTCATGTTAAGTTCTTTATCCGTTTTTTTGATAAGTTTTAAATAACCCAAAATTACAGTTAAAGGAGTCCGTAAGTCGTGACTGATATTTTCTATTTGCTTTTGGAACCCTTTTTCTCTTTTTTCATAATTCTGCCGTTCTTTTCTGATTTCCTCTAAAGTATAATTAAAGGAACACAAGACCTTCTCTAAATCCCTATTCGGTATCGGCAAATGAAGAATTTGATTTTGTGTAAGGTCTTTTTGTATTTCCCGTATATCTTTTGTTATCTCACGAAACGCATATAGGATTGAAAAATAGTGAAATGCAAAATAACCCCCTATAATAGCTAAAATAATATACAGCATTTCGCTCCTCCTATCCAAAATCAGACATATAAATTACAATTCTCTTTTTCTCAATAACATGACACCCACTAAGGAAAAAACAACAGTTCCAATAATGCCTGACATTAAGCATTTAGCCATTCCTTCTGCTGTACCCCATGCAGTAATACTCTGTGACATATTGACGCTCATTCCATTTGCACCAAAAAAATTATCTGGCATCCACATAGCAATGTTGCGAATCATATCAAAACGAAGACCCAAGTAAAAAAGATTTTAGGAATAATAAACCAAATTGCAACCCAAATAATAATTCCGGTAGAAGCTTTCTCAAATACTTCTATACATACAATTCCCGAAATCAACGAAGCGACAGCTATAAAAAATACGGCTGGAATTTCTGTCAATAAATCCATCAGATTTACGGGGCCTGTATGTTCCAAAAAAACAACTGCACTTATAATATAAACACTTATGACTATAATCAAAGAAAAGATAGCTGAAACAGTGGCTACAATACATTCTCCGGCAAAGACCTTTGTTCTGGAAATACCAAAAGCAATTGTATTTTTTAAATTGCCATATTTTCTGTTCCCCTCATACAGAAAAATTCCAATAACAGCACCCATAACACAAAAAAATATTGGGTTTGCTACTAAATTTGAATATGAAAACGAAGTTGTATCGTATCGAAAACTTTTACCGTCCATTCTTCCAAACCAGCATAATACAGCATTCAATAAAAATGACAGAATTGCTAAAATTGCAGTTAAACAATAAATACCTCTACTGTGTGATACCCGATAAAATTCACTTTTTATATAATTCATAATTTTTCTTCACCCCTTTTCTTTAATTCCATATAATAATCTTCCAAAGAAGATTGAATTGTTCTCATACCTGTTATATAAATCCCGTTTTCAGAAGCTAATTTGCTATAAGCTTCTGCTTGCTCCTGTGGTCTATCGATACGAATATTGTTTTCTGGAAGAACTTTGTAGGTTTCTTTTGGGAAATTACTTTCCAATAAAACAGAATATTTTTCCACATCTGATACTGTAATATCAATACAATCCGAACATTTCTCAAGTAATGCATGTGACGAGATTTCTTCAATCAAAATCCCTTTGTTTAAAAAACCATATGCGGTAGCAATTTGTTGAAGTTCAGACAATATGTGGCTCGACAGTAGAATTGTAATGTTCTTTTCCTCATTCAAGCGATGTAGTAAATTACGAAATTCGATAATACCGCTAGGGTCTAGTCCGTTGATAGGTTCGTCCAGAACTAAAAGCTGTGGTTCTCCCATCATGGCAATCGCAAGACCTAATCTCTGTTTTTGCCCCATTGAAAGATTTTTACATCTACTGTTTCGCTTTTCTGTAATACCCATTAGTTTTACCATTTTATCAACTTTTTTTCTATCTGGAATCCCCTTTTGAATACAATAATACTTTAATATTTGTTCTACGGTCATGTTGGGAAAAAAACTAGGCTGTTCAATCATGCACCCTATTTTTTTCCTGGTACTTTCCAACTCCTTTTCTCCATATTTTCCAAAAAGCTGTATTTCTCCATCTGTTGCATAGCTATGTCCAGCTAACAATTTTAAAAGGGTACTTTTTCCGGCACCATTATCACCAACTAGTCCATAAATACTTCCTCTTTTCACATGAATATTTACATGATCTAATGCAAGAAGCGAACCATATGCCTTTGTAACTTGTTTTGTTTCTATAACATAATCATTCATTTATCTGCCTCCATATAAAAATAAGTTTATCAATTATTGGATTTCCTCATTGAACAAACATATTATAACAGTTCAGTCTTTAATAAGTCATAAAAAACTTTTAAAGAAGTCATAAAGTTTTTTACTGGAGTTTAAATCCAATGCCATATACGGTCTGAATATAGTCTTCTTCGGAATCCGCTTCTTTTAATTTTTTTCTTAAATTGCTAACATGAACATTTACAGTGTTATTTTCACCGTAATATCCACCATGCCATACCGATTCATACAAACTTTCTCTGGAATACACTTTTTCTGGGTTTTGCATGAAAAGGTAAAGAATTTCATACTCATGAGCGGTTAATACGATTTCTGTTCCACCAATTGTTACTTTTCTGGATTGAGAATAAAGTTGTAAAGTCTTGTATGTTAGAATTTTTTTAGAGCTAAATTCTTTTCCTGCACGTCTTAAAGCCGATTGAACTCTTGCAATCACTTCCTCTGGTTCAAAAGGCTTAGTGATGTAATCATCTGCACCATTCTTTAATAAAGATACTTTATCCCCTAAAGAATTTTTTGCCGATAGTACCAGGACAGGAACATTATAATGTTTATTCTCCCTAATATCATACAATAATTCCTCTCCTGATATTCCAGGAAGCATAAGGTCAAGTAAAATAAGATCTGGAATTTCTTTCTCTAATAATAACTTTGCTTCTGTGCCCGAAAAAGCTTGTACAGTTTGGTATTCTGCTTTTTCTAATATCTTAACCAACAATCCATTAATATCTGATTCATCTTCTACAATCAGTATCTTGTATTTCATTTTCATCAATCCTTTCTAAATTGCCATCTCCATCTCCACGATATCACATATGATGAGTCCGTCGTTCCTTCTCTTGAACCATGAAATTATGTATTTAATCATTTTATATCTGCTTCATTTATCTGATAATTATACTATATATCTAATAATCTGTTAAAGAATATTTCTTATTATTTTTATTGGAACACTTATATCAAACAGGCTCACTTCCCATTTTTTTACTATACACCTCTCATAATTCTGCTAAAAGTGCACACCCCTATAAATTTAATCTCTAAACCTAAAGATTCTACTCTTTTATCTCCACCAAAACACGAAAGCCCCTGAATTCAAGGGTTTTCTATTGTATCTATATTATTGTTTATGTATGAGATGATTAGGCTAAACCCAAATTATGATACAATTTAGCATACGTTATAGCATAAAATCGCATACTTAAAACAGTGAATTGTAGCGATCAATGTATACTTCAATCCCGCATTCCCTGCAAAGCTGAACTAGGCTTTCTGCGACAAAATAACCGTCTTCCCAATTGTTATCACAATGGATAATCAAAACATCAACGTAACCTGCTCTTATAGCTTTGCATATGTTCAAAAGGCTACGATATGTTGAATCTTAATTTTAGGTTTGATAATAGTCTGTCGTTACATATAACAATTCCCATTCTTGTTTACCTGCAATGATTTGTCTGATGTTTTTTCGAATCTGCACACCAGCACCGGTTCCTTTTTCAACACAGGCATAACCTACTACATGAGTTTTTCCTGGTGTTCCTAAATATCGACTCCGCTGATTTGGGAATGAGGGTGGTATAATGACTACATTTCGAGGATTCATGGCGAACTCCCCTTTCTACCGCTAGTTTCGGTAGTGTTATGTTCGCTCTTAATAGCATTAATAGCAAGTCATTATAGATATTCAAACAAGATTACTTTCTAATATTAATGCAGATTCCACAAAATCATTGCCACTAAATTGTGCACATACTTTCACAATCCGATGCCTTGATTTTAGCCTAATTATCATTAAATTCCTCTGCAAAAACAACAAAGCCCTTTAAAATCAAAAATCTTTATGTTAAATAAAGGTTCTGTTAAAGAATAATGTTGAAATTGAAAGGCAACCTCTCAAGGCTGCCTTTATTTTGTCATATATGAATATTGTGAATTACCACATAAGAAGCATAACCCCGAACATTGAGCAAGTAAAAATTATAAACTCAACAAGCGTTTCATTTGCAACGTTAGAGGTTTAAATCATTGTTTTGATTAGATTTAATCCTTAGCGTATTATTTTCGCGTTTTGCTGGCAGTACCCCTTTAATATCAAAGCCGAATAAGATTTTAATAACCCAAGCAAAAATTAGTATTACAACTATCGGAATAACACAAGAGGTTACGATCAGAACAGCAATTGTACCTATGAATGTACTAAGTGTATCTTCTCCCTTTTTAGTTATTTCAGATATTCCATTCCCTATTTTAGAAGTGAAATTGGATATATGATCGCCGATTTTTTCAATCCAATTTTTGTCTTCTTTAGAAAATTCTTTTTTCTTTTCTTCTATATATTCTTTGTTTTGTTTTGCAGTTTCAACCGTTTGTTCTATTGAAGTTTGGTAAGAAGAATAAATTGAATCACTTACTTTTATACTTGCCGGAATTGCTATAAATAGAATAATTCCAAATATAGTTAGTTTTATTGCAAGATTTTTTAATACAACTTCATTTTTATATAAATAAAAAGCACCTAAAATACAAGCAAAAGGAATAATAAAGGTAAATGACACATAACCAACTACTGCAATTAACATCTTTTCTAATAAAATTGCACACAATACAACAATGAAATAAGAACTTAATTCTGCGATCTGATTAGCGATTGGCGTTGCAACATCTCCGGGTAGTAACGATAAAGCTGTTGAGGATGCTGCCGCTGATGCTGCGAGTTTCATAACTATAACTTTTTTGTCGTCCAATGATTTTATGTTTGCTGCATTAAAACTTGGGGATGTTACTATTTTTGATACAACCAAAATTGAGAATAATGCTATTGCAAGTAATGTTATCAGCATCATAGTTCGTTTAGAAAACTTTATTTTTGTTTTTTTTATTATACTTATCATATGTTACCTCTCCTTTGTAAATTCCACGTTAATAATTAAAAGTCCGAATTAACTCCATTATACAACGAAAGGATAATATTGGCTATAATTGGTGTGTATAATTTTCAACACTACTCTTTAACTACTCTTCAACATAGCCTAAATATAAATCTAATTCCAAAGTGAGATGGTTAGGCTAATTATTTTATTACAATTTGGCAATAATCATTATATTGGATGAAATTTTCATTTGAAATTCATGTGAGTAGGGAAACTCGCAGAACTACTCACTACAGTATGAAAAGATCAACAATAACAGAAACCAATAATGAGTAGGCTAAATATATTATGAGATAACGATTACTGAGAGAATTGTTGCATTTATTTGGATTTAATCCAAATTTTTGTGCTTCAAAGCTCAAATTCCAGCTTGGATTTTACTCAAAAAACAACAAAAACCCCTGAATTCAAGGGTTTTCCATTGTATCAAACTTGTTGTTTTCTTATGGTGGAGGCGAGGGGTGTCGAACCCCTGTCCGAAGGCAGCAACACCTAGGCA
>ERZ1463033.61-NODE-61-length-16493-cov-9.276798_pt1 | contig 16493 bp, 11 predicted proteins | sample MGYA00564481_ERZ1463033 | MGnify/ENA primary metagenome ERZ1463033 (study PRJEB39244, sample SAMEA3635150) | Helicobacter pylori | study: EMG produced TPA metagenomics assembly of PRJEB11511 data set (Assembly of a 5300-year-old Helicobacter pylori...
GAGATTACTATTGTGACTGGAGTTCAGACGTGTGCTCTTCCGATCTATATATGTTGATGAGACTATTTTTATAGAGGTGTATCTTCGTAAATGTATGATACATACAGTAAATGGTGTTTTTAAAGTTAATAACTTACCGCTTAGTAAAATTCTTAAGATTATAAACTGTAACAATATAGTTCAGTGTCATAAATCTTTTGCGGTGAACGTTAACTATATAAAGAAAATAGAGAATGTAGATAGTAAATTGAGTGCAATTTATTTCGAAAATTATGATAAAAATGCTCCTTTAGGGTACAAATTCAAAAATACGATAATGAAACAATTTCAGTAATTAAATTGAATTTGTTATGAAAAGGAGAGTATGGTATGATAGTTGTGCTACAATATGCCTTAGTTAGTTTTATTGAATTGTTTATATTTATGTTATTATGGTCGAAATTTTGTCTTAAGGATAAAAATAATTTTTTAAAGAATTTATCTGTAATACTAATAGAAATAATTATACTAATCATAATAAACAAAGCCAATGTTTATGTGGATTTTTTTATTAGGTATATGAGTATGGTAATTTTAATAAAGATTATTTATAAAAGAACATATATGAGGACAATATTAGAATTGATTGTATTATCATGTATAAATATGATTTTACAAATACTTATAATTAGTTGTGCAAATTTAGTTGGATTTCCGTATTCTGGAAAGTATGTAATGAGAATTGTTTTTCTCTTGATAGAATTAATTTGTACCATTATTATAACAAGATGCAACTTTAGTAAAATAGCAAAGAAAGTTATGAAATTGGATTCTAAGATTCTATATTATTTTGCAATTAATTTAGGATTATATATTATATTTTCTAAATTTATATGGGAATATAATAAAAACATAATATTAGATAATCTCTTAGTATACATTTTTATTATAGTATCAATGATATCGTTAAATATATTTTTATATTATTATATAATTAAAATAAGTGAGGATAAAAAGGTTTTAGAAGTTCAAAATATGTACAAGCCTATATTACTTGATATAGTAGAGGAGACAAGGCGGAGACAACATGATTTTAAAAATCATTTAAACACTATAAATGCAATAGTAGAAGTAAGTAGTGAAAAGGAAGTTAAAAATGAATTAAGAAAGTATATTATGTCACTTAAATATTCAAATGATATTATAGAAGATATCATATATATAGACAATATTATAATAAAGGCTATAATATACAATAAACTCTGTGATGCAGATAGATTAAATATAAAATTCTTATTTAATGTTACAAATAATTCATTGGATAATAGTCTAAATGATTATGAAATTTCAGATATACTAAATAATCTGCTTGATAATGCTTTTCAAGCTGTTAAAAATGGTACGAAGGATAAGACTGTTATATTAAATATATGTGAAGAAGGAAATGATAATATTGTAGAGGTTAAGAATAGTGGAAGAACAATAAAACCAGATAACATAGAAAATATATTTAAAAGAGGATTTTCAACTAAAAAAGGTGATAATAGAGGTTATGGTCTTTTCAATATTAAAGAAATAGCTAAAAAAAAGGGTAGTGATATTCAACTATCATTTGAAGATGATTATACTGTTTTTAAAATGTCATTTAACCAAATATCTAAAAGAAGTAAAAACTCGAAGATAAGTAAAATAAGTTCTTGATTTTCAACTTGCCATTTGGGTGGTACTGCTTTTTTACTTTTTTATTCCGTTTATGAGGAAAAATGTACGTTACGGGAATTTTATCTTGTTTTATATAAAAAGTATTGTAAAATTTAAAGGTGAAGTTACACAAGGAGGCATATTATGATTAATGAAGTATTAAAAATCGATAATCTTAAAAAAATAATTGGCAAGCGTACAATAGTTTCAGATATTTGTTTTGAACTTAAAAAGGGAGAAATATTTGGGTTTCTAGGACCTAATGGAGCTGGAAAATCTACTACTATCAAGATGATTGTTGGGTTATCAAAAATTACTGAGGGAAGTATTTACGTTGGCGGATGCTCGGTGAAAGATGATTTTAAAGGAGCAATGCGCAATATTGGGTGCATAGTTGAAAATCCAGACATGTATAAATATATGTCTGGTATGGATAATCTTAAGATATTCGCTAAAATATATGAAGGTGTAGATGAATCACGAATCAATGAAGTAGTAAAAATTGTGGACCTTGAGAGAGCGATAAATGACAAAGTAAAAACTTATTCGTTAGGTATGAAGCAGCGGTTAGGAATTGCCCAAGCACTACTTCATAGTCCTAAACTTCTTATACTTGATGAACCTACTAATGGACTTGATCCAGCAGGAATTAAGGAAATGCGTGTGCTACTTCGAAAGCTAGCATCAGAGACTGGACTTACAGTGCTTGTATCTAGCCATATTTTAGGCGAAATGCAGCAGATGTGCGACCGTGTTGGAATAATCAACAAGGGTAAAATTATAACGATAAAATCCGTTGAAGAACTTCTTAACATGAGCAAGGAAGATGACAAAACAATTATGGTATTAGAATCTGATGATAATGAGAGGGCAGTTTCACTTCTAACAAGCATTAATATAAATAGCAGTCTATTAGGTGATGGAGTACATATTGAAACAACTAAAGAACGTGTACCTGAAGTAGTTACAACATTAACAACTGCTGGTATTGCTATTTTGGGTATGGATAAACAAGAGACACAATCACTTGAAGATGTATTTATGAAGCTTACAGGGGAGGGCAAATAAAATGGGTAGTTTTTTTACACTTGTTTCAATAGAAAATACAAAGTTATGGAAGAGAGTTTCTGCGAAAGTAATGTTTTTAATAATGATTATACTTATATTGGCAGCAGCTGGTATTTATAAATATTATACTGTATCTCAGAAGGTCCCAAATGATGTTAAGGTTTCGCAGAATTGGAAACAAGAATTGCAAGCTAATGTGGCACTTCAAAAAAATCAGCTAAAACAGACTGAGGATGGTAAGAATAATGCGGCAAAAGCATTTACGGGATCACTTAAAAAGGGGATCGCCGAAAGTGAGTACAGAATTAGTAATAATATCAAACCAGAATCGCAAAAGAGTGTTTGGTCAAGAAGCACAGAGTTTTCTGCAAATGCTGGGTATAGTGGACTTATTGCGCTTTTTGTAATAATAGCATGTTCAGCCTTAGTTGCAGGCGAATTTTCAGAAGGTACAATGAAAATGATGATATCAAGGCCTTATAAACGTTATGAAATCCTTTCTGCAAAATTAGTAGCTACAATAATTTATGGCCTTGAACTTTTGGTAGCAACATTTTTATTGAACTTTATAATGATGGGAGTATTATTTGGGTTCAATGGAATAGGTGCTAAGGAAATGTTATGGACAAGTAGTAGTATAATGTATATTCCAGCCGTATTAAAAACAATTATTGTATTTTTACTTGATTATCTTCAAGTACTTGTATATGTAATAATAGCGTTTGCAATTTCAGCAATATCTCGTTCTCGATCAATGGCTACAGGATTTTCACTGTTTTTGCTTTTCGTTGGTAGTACTATAATAAATATGGTAGCTATGTATTTCAGTTGGGGTAAATATCTTCCACTTGGAATGTCTAATTTCTCTAGGTATGTTACTTTAGGGGCACCTATTGGTGGAACAACACTTGCTTTTGCTTTAGGTTTATCCACTATATATTCTATAATATTCGCTTTTGTGGGTTATTATGTTTTTGAAAAACGAGACATTTAAATAGTTTAAGAAAAATGATTTAATGTTTAAAAATGAAATGATAAGCATAAACATTTTAAAAGATAATAATGGAAAATAGTTTATATAATAAAAAATTAAAAAGAAGGATAACAAATTGCCATAAAGGTAAAGCTGTTATCCTTCTTTTTATTAAGTCTTTTATTTGCCTATAAACTTTTGAGTCCTGTAGATACCTCCATATGTTTTTTTGCAATTACTACACCTAAACTGGATATATGTACAATATTAAACATATTAATCATATTAATGAGTAAATATAAGGACTTATTGGAAATTTTTATTGATGAATTTTACATTTTATTGTACAATTAGAAACATATATAATTTAAACTAAAGATTATAGGGGGATATTATGATTTTTTCAAATTTTCACAATAAGAGATTGAGAATAAATTCAGAAAAAATATTTGAAGGGATTGCTAAAGGAAGAAAAAAAGCTTTGGAAACTTGGTTTAAAGATACTTGGATTGCGCTTGAACTTACAAGGGACTCTCTTTTGGCTTATTTTGATGAAAATGAAATTGATTTTAAGGAATTAACAAAATTATTAGAGAAAAAAAGGTTGCGATTTCAAGATTTTTCAGAATTATTCATCCTTGATAAGGATGGAGTTAATATTATATCTACGTCAACATTGAATCTGAAAAAAGAAATGAAATCTCTTCCTAATTTTATTGAGGGAATGGGAAATAAACCTCTGATGTATGGTCCCTACATTGACATTGATACTCAGCAAATTGGAAACTTTAATTCTGAATTTTCTGATGAAGTTACTTTAATGTTCTCCTTGCCTTTTGAGAATAAACATAATGGTAGAAAAGGTGTACTTTGTGGTAGAATTCCTAATGATGTAATGTCGGATGTTATACAAGATGAGGATACACATATCTATAAGGAATCCGGAGATAATTACATTTTTATGTTGAAATCAAATAGAAAAGTTCCAATGGGTACAGCGATTTCTAGAAGTCGTTTTGAAGACGATACTTTTACTTTAGGAGAGAACTTAAAGCAAGGTATAAAAACAAAAAAGTGGGGTAGTATAAAAATAGAAAAACACACAGAATTTGAAATTATTTTTAATGATCCTGAAAGTTCAGAATTACATCTTGGAGTTAAAAATACTGTTGAAAATGGAGAAAATCTAAATACATGGCCAGGCTATCCTGATTATAGACATATATTAGTTGGTGGAAAAGGTATAATTATAGAACCTCCTAATTGTGGTGAAACGTGGGGTATGATGTGTGAAGGGGATATTTCTGAAATTTATAACTTTAAGAGCTTAAACTTTAAGTTGCCACTGTTATCAGCACTTGTAAGTGCAGTATTTATGTTTGGAAATTATTTATTGTCATTATCTAATAATTCATATGTACTGCCAAGATTAGTATTGGTATGGATTCTTATCTCTTTATTTTTAAGTTACACTATAAAAAAATTAGTAGTTAAACCATTAAATTCAACCATTTCTATTTTAAAGGAAATAGCTGAAGGTGAGGGTGATCTAACGCTTAGAGTTGGTAAACTATCAAATGATGAAATTGGAGATCTTGCAACATGGTTTAATAAATTCGTTAATAATCAGATGACAATTATTAAGAGAATGGGAAGAGCTTCAAAAGATTCATCTGGGTCTGCTTATTCACTGTTTGCATTGTCCGAGAATGTTCAAAAAAATACGAGTACCATAGAAAAATCTATATCTCATTTTTTATCTTCATCAAAGAAACAAAATGAAATCTTCAAAGGTACAAATGATAATTTTAACCATATTTCAGACTCAATTAATGGTATGAATGAATTAATTACAAATGTAAGTGTTAAAATACAAGACACTAATGATTATGCTAATTCAAGTACGCAGGTGTCTAAAGATGTTATTATTAGCATGAAGGATTTAGAAGCTGGTATGAAAGATACACTTAAGAGTATAAGCGTTTTACAAAAATATTCAGAGGAAATTACAGAAGTAACTAGTGTAATAAGTGGTATTAGTAACCAAACGCATATGTTAGCATTAAATGCATCCATAGAATCTGCTCGTGCAGGTGAAGCTGGCAAAGGGTTTAATGTTGTTGCACAAGAGGTATCAAAACTTGCAAGTGGATCCGCAGAAGCTGTAGTATCCATTGGAAGACTTATCTCCTCACTTCAAAAAGAAACAGAAATTACAATAAATAATGTGCGTAGCATAGGCACAAAGATAGAGGAAGAAAGTGAGAATGTCTCTGAATCTATGAAAGCTTTTAACAAGATTCAAAGCGAAATTACACTTGTAACTATTGATGTTCAGTCAATTACAAAGCTAATTAAACTTCAAGCAGATGAAATAAGTGTGATAAAAGAAAATATTGGTGAATTTGCAGCTAAGATTGATAAGGATACTTCTAAAAATAGTGATAGGAGTGAAATAGTTTTAGACTTAATAAGTTCTACTTTAAAACAAACAAAACAAGTTGAACAAGCATCAAAAATACTTTCTCATTCAGCTGGCAATCTAAATGAAATTGTAAATGCATTTAATATAAAATAAGCAGAAAATTTAAACTGGTACCTATAGCTAATATGCTTTTTAAAGTGTTTAGTCTGTAGGTACCATTTTAATTAACTTGCTTATTTTTTATTATAATATTTCAGCACTGCAGAGGATGATTTAACAAAAGTTCCTATATATATTAGTAAATGTAATCGGTTTAAAACGATTATATGCATTATAATGCAAAACACTTTCAACCATAAATAAGGAATAAATGTAAAAAAATATAAAAATAATTATAATTTTCAATATATTCTACTGAATAAGTGAATATGATGATGATAAACCATTATAAGAAGTTGTAAACAAATGATGAATTATAAAGGAATTTCGGTTTGGATATATGTTGAAATATGTCAATATCGCTATATAATAAGAGTAATAGTAGTTAGTTGCAACTAATATGGAAGTACTTTGTGTAAAAATATATGCAATAAAAAGGAAAGAGAAAATGTTGAAAGTATAATAAATATTTAGTGGGGGATGAATTTTATGAAGAGAGTTTTAATTACAGATGATGCAACATTTATGAGGATGTCATTGAAAAGTATGCTTGTAAAGTGTGGATTCGAAATAGTTGGAGAGGCTGAAAACGGATTAGTAGCGATAGAGAAATATAAGATTCTTAAACCGGATATCATAACTCTTGATATTACAATGCCAATAATGGATGGGCTCGCTGCATTAAAAAATATAAAGGCATTTGATAAAAATGCTAAAGTCATTATGATTTCGGCTATGGGGCAAGAGTCGATTGTTAGAGAAGCTATAATTTCAGGTGCAATGGGGTTTGTAATAAAACCATTTACCCAAGAAACGATAACAAAAGCTTTTAGTAAATTCTAATAGACTTATCAACATTTAAAAGTGAAAAATTTCACAAATAGGATAATTGAGTGCTGACTTATGAAATTTTATAAAAACTCAAAAAACGAAAAAATCATTAAGTAATAATGATTTTGGAAAATATTAAGAGAAAACATGGATAATTAAGGGGGAACAAATTATGAAATGGTTTTATAATATGAAACTTAGTAAAAAGTTAACGTTTGGATTTATTATTATTGCAGTAATTGCAGGTGTAATAGGATTAGTTGGTATTTTTAGCCTTAAGGCAACACAAACAAAATCGGAAAATATCATTACTAACTATGGAAATTCACAAGGTCAATTAGGGTTTATATCTGAAGCATTTCAAAAAACTAGAACAGTCGCAAGGGACCTTATAATAGAAACTAAGGATACTAATTATAAAAAATATCAAGATCAAATAGTTGTAAATGACCAAATAATAGTGAAATATATGGCAGAGTTTAAAAAAACGGTACAATTGCCAGAAGAACTTTTAAGTTATAATAAATTAGAAAAATCAATAAGTGATTATAACATTTCTCGGGATAAAGTTATAACATTAGCTATTAATAATAAGAATGCACAAGCTTATATATTATTAAAGAGTGAAGCTGGAATACTTGGGGAAATAGCAGCAAAAAATCTTGATGACAATATAGAGCAGAATTTAACAATTGGAAGTCAACTAACTAGAGATGCACAAAATTCATCAAATCGAATAATAGTAATACTTATTGTTATCGTTGTATTGTCAGTGATTTTATCGTTATTACTTGGGTATTTTATATCAAGGATAATAGGGAATTCAATTAAAAAATTACTTGTAGTAGCTGATAATATTTCAGAAGGTAACCTAAATGTTGAGGTAGATATAGATACTAAAGATGAAGTTGGGGATTTAGCAAAATCATTTAGTAAAATCATTGTAGCTATAAAATCACTTACAAGTGATGCAAATATGCTAGCAGATGCAGCAGTAGCAGGTAATTTAGATACAAGAGCGGACATATCTAAACACAGTGGAGATTACCAAAAGATTGTAGAGGGTGTAAATAATACTCTTGACGCAATTATTAATCCAATAAATGAATCTAGAAGAGTACTAGCAAAGATGGCATTAAATGACCATACTTTGAGTATGACGGGGTCTTATAAAGGAGCTATGAAGGACTTTGCAGAAGATATTAATTCTGTTCATGCTAGAATTTCAGCTGTAGTAAAATTGTTAGTGGAAATATCTGTTGGCGATATAAAAGGGCTTGAAGGACTTATAAGTGTTGGCAAAAGGTCTGAGAATGATGAATTAATGCCTTCAATGATAGTAATGATGTCAACAATTCAAGATCTTGTAGCAGAAGCAAGTATGATAGCAGACTGCGCAGCAAGAGGTAATCTCGAGACAAGAGGTGATATTTCAAAATTCAAGGGTGGATATCGTGAAGTTATAGATGGATTTAATAGGGCACTGGATGCTATGGAAGATCCAATTAATGAATCAGCAGATGTATTAAAGAAAATGGCAAATGGAGACTTAACTGTTAGTATGACTGGTAATTATCAAGGTAGTTATTTAGTCATAAAGGATTCTCTGAATTATACCTTAGAGGCTTTTAATGAACTATTAGGAAGTATTACTGACGCATCTGATGAGGTTTTATCTGGATCTAACCAAGTATCTGATGGTAGCCAGGCTTTATCACAGGGAACCACAGAGCAAGCAAGCTCAATAGAAGAATTAACTTCTTCAATAACACAAGTAGCAGCTCAGACTAAGCAAAATGCAGTCAATGCTAGTCAAGCAAATGAACTGGCACTTAATGCTAAGGAAGGAGCAGTACTTGGAAATTCTCATATGAAAGAGATGCTTAAATCTATGGAAGATATAAATGAGTCATCATCAAATATATCAAAAATAATTAAGGTTATTGATGATATTGCTTTTCAAACTAATATGCTTGCACTAAATGCAGCGGTTGAAGCAGCAAGAGCAGGCCAGCATGGTAAAGGATTTGCGGTAGTAGCAGAGGAAGTAAGAAATCTTGCAGCAAGAAGCACTAATGCTGCAAAGCAAACTGCAGATCTAATTGAAGGCTCAATTAAGAAAGTAGAGTTCGGGACAAAAATTGCCAATGATACTGCAGATTCTCTTAATGAAATAGTAACTGGAGTATCTAAGGCGGCTACTCTAGTTGGGGAAATAGCAGCGGCTTCAAATGAGCAAGCAACTGCGATATATCAGATAAATAAGGGCATAGAGCAAGTTTCAGATGTTGTTCAAACTAATTCAGCAACCGCAGAGGAAAGCGCAGCATCTAGCGAGGAGCTATCAAGCCAAGCGTCATTACTTAAGAGCATGGTAGGAAAATTCAATCTAAAAAGAGGCACGACTTCACATTATAATGGAGTATCTTTGGGGTTACCCAAAAATCAAACTCGATTAGAAAACAGATCCTTTGCTTATGATGAGGTTGCAGTAACTAAAAACAAACCTAAAATATCATTGAGCAATGAGGAGTTTGGAAAATATTAATTTAAAGAATTATATAATAATCTAAACAAAGGAGGAGGTAGCATTTATGTCAAATGGTGGAACAACTAGAGAGCCAATGCTTGAAATATATCTTTTTGAAGCTACGCAACTAATGGAGCAGCTTGAAGAAATTAGCATTGAATGTGAAAAAAATAAAAGCATTGATACAGAACATATAAATGAAATCTTTAGAATAATGCATACCATAAAGAGTTCATCAGCTATGATGATGTTCAATAATATATCTGTTTTAGCACATTCAATGGAGGATTTATTTTATTTTATTAGAGAAAATAAAGCAGTAAATATAGATTTTGAAAGCTTGTTTGATTTAGTGCTTTTAGGTATTGATTTTATAAAAGGTGAGGTTTCAAAAATTGAAAATGATGAGAATGCTGACGGATTTAGTGAAGAATTAGTGCTGAAAAGTTCAAATCTTCTAAGTGTTATGAAAGAAGCTAATGTTGTTACAAGCGATATTATAGAAACTCATACAGTGGAAGATAGTAATTATATTATAAGTGCTTATGAAAATCAGGATTTAGAGGCTAGACAGAAATACACTGTAAGAATTTTTTATGAAGATGGTTGTGAGATGGAAAATGTACGCGCATATACTGTAATTCATAATCTTAAGGACATAGTATCCGAGATGTACTACATTCCTGAAGATATAATAGAGAGTAATGACAGTGTAGAAATTATTCGTAAAAATGGGTTTCTAGTAGGATTTGCTACTTCTATAGATCACGAAAAAGTTGCAGAAAAACTAAATGAAATTATTTTCTTAAGAGATTTAGAACTTCTTCAAGTGGAAGAATATCCAGAAGAAATTAAAAAGGTAAAGGCAAAAAACATAATTCAACTTGAAGGGCCTCTAGAGATGATAGAAACTTTGGGGGATAAAGAACTTATTCAAATAGAATCTATTCAAATTGATCAAGTAGAAAAAGTAGATACAAATAAAGAAGAAGTTGAGCATATTACTAAAGTAGCAAAACAGCAAAGTATAATAAGTGTAAATATTTCTAAATTGGATATGCTTTTAGATTTAGTAGGTGAAATTGTTATATCAGAGGCAATGGTTACAAAAAATCCGGATTTAGAGGGCCTTTCCCTAGATAATTTTAATAAAGCTTCTAGGCAACTTAGAAAACTTACTAATGAATTACAAGATGTTGTAATGTCTATACGAATGGTACCAGTATCTATGACTTTTCACAAAATGAATAGAATAGTAAGAGATATGAGTAAAAAGCTAAATAAAGAGGTTGAACTAGAAATTATAGGTGAGGAGACAGAGGTAGATAAAAATATAATTGATCATATATCAGACCCACTTATGCATCTAGTTCGGAACTCATTAGATCATGGTATAGAAGATAAAGAGGAGAGAATAGCCTCTGGTAAACCTCCAATTGGAAAAATCACATTGGAAGCGAAAAATGCTGGCGGTGATGTATTTATCATTGTTCGCGATGATGGACGTGGTCTTGATAAAAGCAAAATATATGAAAAGGCTAAACTTCAAGGATTAGTTACAAAAAATGAGGATGAACTAACCGATAAAGAAATTTTTGCGTTCATTCTGTTGCCTGGATTTTCTACTAATGAAAATGTTACAGAATATTCAGGGCGTGGGGTTGGGATGGATGTAGTTAAAAAAAATATTGATAGTATTGGTGGATCAATATCAATCGAAAGTGTGATGGGACGTGGAAGTATAATATCGATTAAAATTCCTTTAACACTCGCAATAATTGATGGACTTGAGGTAGCTGTTGGAATTTCTAAATATACAATACCTATTACATCCATTAAAGAGTCATTTAAACCAAAAGAGAATGAGGTAATTGAAGATAGTGATGGAAACGAAATGATAATGATAAGGGGAGAAGCATATCCAATATATAGGCTTCATCGATTATTTAATGTAAATACAAAGGTAACCACGCCAACTGATGGGATAATGGTGCTTGTAGAAGACAATACGAAATCTGCATGTTTGTTTGTAGATTCATTAATTGGAGAACAACAGGTTGTTGTTAAGGCACTACCAACCTATATTAAGAAAGCCAAAGGAATTGCTGGATGTACAATCCTCGGCGATGGGAATATAAGCCTTATTATAGATGTAAGTGGAATTTTAGATAGATAAAACAAAAAAGGTGGTTAAAAAAATGGCAGAAATTTTAGAAGAAATTATGGAAACAGCTGAGGATACTCAAAAAGGAAAATTTTTAACATTTTCTGTTGGTAAGGAGGCTTATGGTATTGAAATTAAGTTTGTAACAGAAATAATTGGTATACAGGAAATAACAGAGGTGCCTGAGTTACCTGATTATGTAAAAGGAATTATAAATCTTCGTGGAAAGATTATACCAGTTATTGATGTAAGACTTAGATTTAGAAAAGAGCCAAAAGATTATAATGATAGGACATGCATAGTTGTAATTAATATTAAGGAAACTACTGTTGGACTTATTGTGGATAATGTAGCTGAAGTAATCAATATAGACGATAGTAATATTGTTCCACCACCACAAATGAAAACAGGTTTTCATAACCGTTATGTTAGGGGAATAGGGAAAGTAGGAAATGAAGTTAAGCTTCTGCTCGATTGTGATAAGTTACTTAATGATGAAGAATTAGATAAAATTATTGAAACAGCATAATAAGGGGGAATAATAAATGAAGTTATTTAACAACTTAAAAGTAGGCACAAAAATATTATGTGGGTTTTTTATGGTGGCAATTATTGCTACAATAATCGGAATAGTGGGTATTATTAATTTAAATACCATATCTAATAAAGATACTGAGATGTATAAGAAAATGACAGTACCCATGAGTAATCTTTATAATATGAATCAAGCTTTTCAAAATACTAGGTCAAATTTGAGAGATATGATTATGTCATCTAATGCAAAAGAGATGCTAGAGTACGAGAGACAAATAAACGATAATAACGCAAGTTTCACTAAAGATTCTAATGAATTTAAAACAACTACCATAAGTGTAGCAGGTAAAGAACTTATAAAAAACACTGATGATTCTGTAATAGCTTATGAGAAAGTAGCAGCCGATGTAATATTACTAGCAAAACAAAACAAGGATGACCAGGCAATAAGCCTTATGAATAGTGAAGGTGTAAAAACAAATGATTTACTTGCACAAGACATGAAAAAGATGTCAGAAGCAAAGATTGCTCTTGCTAAAGCAGCTTCTGATTCAAATACAGCGACTGCAAGCAGTTCAATAAAGTTAATGTTAATTTTTATAATAATTGGAGCGACACTTGCAATTGGTTTAGGGGTAATAATTTCAAAATCAATTACTAAACCAATAAAGAAGTTAGTTGATTATGCAGATAGAATTGCACTTGGGGATGTTGACATAGAAATTACTGAAACATCAAAGGATGAGACAGGAACTTTAATGGATGCTTTTAAGAAAATGGTTGAGAATATACGTGAAAATGCAGCAGCGGCAGAGAGTGTATCTAAAGGAGATTTTAATGTAGTGATAAATCCTAAATCTGATAAGGATGTACTTGCAAAAAGCTTAATTCTAGTTGTTTCCGCGGTTAAAAATCTTGAAAAAGAAACAAATATGTTAATAAAGTCATGTGTTGAAGGGAAATTAGCTACAAGAGGAGATGCTGATAACTTTAACGGAGGGTATAAAAATATAGTGGAAGGTATAAATAATATATTAGATGCCGTTATCGAACCGATTAAAGAAGCATCATCAGTACTTCAGGAAATGGCAAATGGAAACTTAAAGGTAAGTATGAAAGGTGATTATAAAGGGGATCATGCAGATATCAAAAATGCATTAAATGACACTATAAATTCTTTATCCTCTTATGTAACTGAAATTTCACAGGTTTTAGATGAAATGTCTAATTCTAATCTTAAACTATCAATTAACAATGAATATAAAGGCGATTTTGCACAAATTAAGGATGCTTTAAACCTTATAGTTCAATCTTTTAATGAAGTATTTACGGAAATAAATAATGCTGCAGACCAAGTATCAGCAGGCTCAAACCAAGTTTCAGATGGAAGCCAGGCATTGTCTCAGGGAACAACAGAGCAAGCAAGTTCCATAGAAGAATTAACTGCATCTATAACGCAGGTAGCAGCTCAGACTAAGCAAAATGCAGTAAGTGCTAGCCAAGCAAACGAACTTGCACTTAATGCTAAGGATGGAGCTGTGCTTGGAAATTCTCACATGAAAGAGATGCTTAAATCTATGGAGGATATAAATGAGTCATCTTCTAACATATCCAAAATAATTAAGGTTATTGATGATATAGCATTCCAAACCAATATGTTAGCGTTAAACGCTGCAGTGGAAGCTGCAAGAGCAGGGCAACATGGGAAAGGGTTTGCGGTAGTTGCGGAGGAAGTAAGAAATCTTGCAGCAAGAAGCACTAATGCAGCTAAGCAAACTGCAGATTTAATTGAAGGGTCTATTAAGAAAGTTGAGTTTGGAACCAAAATTGCAAATAATACCGCGGAATCTCTTAATGAAATAGTTATAGGGGTATCGAAAGCTGCAACTCTAGTTGGAGAGATTGCGGCAGCTTCAAATGAACAGGCGACTGCAATATACCAAATTAATAAGGGCATAGAACAAGTTTCAGATGTTGTTCAAACTAATTCTGCAACTGCAGAGCAAAGTGCAGCAGCTAGCGAAGAACTTTCAAGTCAGGCATCCATGCTTAAAAATATGGTAGGAAAGTTTAAATTAAAAAGAAGTGATATGACATCTTATAGTGAAGTAGCTTTAAAATCTCAGAAAAATATAATTTCTTCTAAAAACAAATCTCTAGCACATTCTGAGGCAGCAGCAACTAAACATAAACCTAGAATATCTCTTAGCAACAGTGATTTTGGTAAATACTAAAAATATATTAAGGCCATGCTTTGAAGTTCTAATATAGACCATGGTTTTTAATAAAAATAAAGGTGATATAATGATAACGTTAAAGGAAAGTGAATTTAGAGAACTTACAGGTTATATGAAAGCAAATTATGGAATCAATCTTACAGAAAAAAAACTTCTTATAGAGGGTCGCCTTAGCAATATGATTATAGGAAAAGGATTTACTAATTTTTCGGATTACCTACAATTCGTTTTTAATGATCCCTCAGGAAATGAAATTAGTATACTTATAAACAAGCTAACTACAAATCATACTTATTTTATGAGAGAAGTCGAGCATTTTAATTATTTTAGGGATACTGTTATGCATTACTTAGAGTCAACTTGTAAAAATAAAGATTTAAGAATATGGAGCGCAGGATGTTCCAGTGGTGAGGAACCATACACCCTGGCCATGATAATTGCAGATTATTTTGGAAATCAAAAATCTATGTGGAATACTAAAGTACTGGCTACAGACATATCCCAAAAGGTACTAGAAGTAGCTCAAATGGGTGCTTATTCAAGGGATGCTGTAGATACAATACCTAAATATTGGAGACTTAAATATTTTAGTAAAGTTGATGATGAAAATTATCAAATTGGCCAGGAAATAAAAAATGAAGTAATATATAGAAATTTTAATTTGATGACTGAGATTTTTCCTTTTAAAAAAAAGTTCCATGTTATATTTTGTAGGAATGTAATGATATATTTTGAGCCAAAAACAAAGATGGAATTAATAAAAAAATTTTACGACATGACTGAAATAGGTGGTTATCTTTTTTTAGGTCATTCTGAGTCTGTAAATAAAAATGAAACTAATTATAAATATATTATGCCAGCTGTTTATAGGAAAGGATAGGTAATAATGAGTATATTAAAAAAAATAAGGGTGTTAGTTGTCGATGATTCTCTACTTTTTAGAGAAACGATAGCTAGAGGAATAGGTGCAGATAGGGGTATAGAAGTAGTTGGAACTGCAGGAGATGCATTCGAGGCAAGGGATAAAATAATAGAGCTTGAGCCGGATGTTATGACTTTAGATGTAGAAATGCCAAAGATGAATGGTATAGAATTTTTGAAAAGGCTTATACCTCAATATCCAATACCAGTTGTGGTAGTAAGTGCCGTAAGTGATAATGTTTTTGATGCTTTGAATGCTGGCGCAGTGGATTTTGTTACAAAAATTAATTCAATAAATGGTAGTAGCAAGGAAGTTTTTATAAATGAATTAATTATAAAAATAAAAATCGCTTCAATGGCTAAGGTAGGAAATATCAAAAAAGACATTATAAATAAGAGGCGTACTGATAAAATAAACTCAAGAAGTGGTGATACAATAATTGCTATTGGCGCATCCACAGGTGGAACGCAAGCTATTCTTGAAGTAGTTAAGGGATTTCCTATAGATATGCCTGGTATTTTAATAACACAGCATATGCCTCCTGTATTTACAAAAATGTATGCTGATAGGTTAAATAATCTTTGCCTAATGGATGTTAAGGAAGCTGAAACTGGTGATATCGTTCTTCCAGGGAAAATTCTTATTGCACCAGGAGACAGACATATGGAATTAATGCGTCGTGGAAATAATTATTACGTGGAATGCTCTACTGGCGAAAAGGTGAATGGACATTGCCCATCAGTAGATGTACTATTTAATTCAGTTGCAGAGAAAGCAGGAAGTGCGGCCATTGGAGTTATTCTAACGGGAATGGGCTATGATGGGGCAAAAGGTCTTATGAAAATGAAGCAAAGAGGGGCTTATACTATAGGTCAAGATGAAAAGTCAAGTGTTGTTTACGGAATGCCAAAGGTGGCCTATGATATTGGCGGGAGATCGGAAGAGCGTCGTGTAGGGAAAGAGTGTATGG
>ERZ1463033.62-NODE-62-length-16476-cov-9.559162_pt1 | contig 16476 bp, 14 predicted proteins | sample MGYA00564481_ERZ1463033 | MGnify/ENA primary metagenome ERZ1463033 (study PRJEB39244, sample SAMEA3635150) | Helicobacter pylori | study: EMG produced TPA metagenomics assembly of PRJEB11511 data set (Assembly of a 5300-year-old Helicobacter pylori...
CTCTTCCGATCTGAGAGCACGAATATTCACCTAGAGAACTTTCAATAATAAAAAGAGTAATACATACTACAGCAGATTTTGATTACAAAAACATATTATATATTCGAGATGGAGCAATAGATGCGGCTGTAGACTTACTTAAAAAAGGAGTAACAATATATACTGATACAAAAATGGCGTTAGCAGGTATGAATAAAAAAGCTCTTAAAGATTTAAATTGTAATGCCCTATGTTTTGTTAGTGATGAAAATGTGGCTGAAATTGCTAAAGCGCGTCACATAACACGTTCTATGGCAGCGGTGGAGAAGGCAGTAGAAGATGGAGTTGAGTTCTTTATTTTTGGTAATGCACCTACAGCTTTATTTAGATTAAAGGAATTAATCGAGGAAGGGAAATGCAATGCTAAATTTATAATAGCGACGCCGATTGGTTTTGTGGGAGCTGCGGAATCTAAAATAGAAATTGAAAAATTGGATATCCCAATGATTGTTGTCAGAGGAAGAAAAGGTGGAAGCACAGTGGCTGCATCTATATTAAATGCATTAATGTATATGATAGTGGATAGAGGTTAGCACATAGTTTAAGAACTTTTTTTAGATTCTAAATAATCATAATCGGGGAGATGAGATATAGTATGGATTATCTAATACTCTGTATAATCGTACTTTACATTTCAATACTTACAAGTAAGATTGATTCATTGCAAAAACATATAACTCGCATGAATTCGAATTTGATTAAGATCGCAAAGCAGGTTGGAATTCCAGAGGATCCTTTAAATGATGAGTTAAAAAGTATCATAGAAAAAGATGGGAAAATTAAGGCGATAAAAAAATGCAGAGAGGTTACTGGATTTGGATTAAAGGAAGCAAAAGATTATGTTGATAACTTAAAATAAATGATGACCTTAGCAGGGGGTACATGACAATGCTTGATTTATATGTTAATTTTAATGGTAAAAAACTTAGGTGTGGATATACAACTGGATCTTGTGCTGCTGCGGCCGCAAAAGCAGCTACGCAAATATTGTTTTATGATACTGATATAGATGAGATAAAGATAGACACACCAAATGGTATAGAACTATTGCTTCCTATATATAAGGTAGTAAAAGGGGAAAACTTTGTTGAGTGTTGCATTATAAAAGATGGTGGAGATGATCCTGATGCAACTCATGGCATGGAAATCTGGTCAAGGGCTGAAAAATCAGATTCAGGATATACCTTAAAAGGTGGAAAAGGCGTTGGGATAGTTAGGGGAGAAGGATTATATGTACCTAAGGGTGACTGGGCAATTAACCCAGTTCCTAGAAAAATGATAGAAAAAGAAGTAAGGGAAGTTCTGCCTAAAGACGCCGGGATTACAATAACTGTATTCGTACCCGAGGGGGAAGAGGTAGCTAAGAAAACATTTAATCCGAGGCTTGGAATTGAAGGTGGCATATCAATACTAGGAACTACTGGCATTGTAACACCAATGTCACAGGAAGCCCTTACAGAATCTATTAATATAGAAATATCCCAAAAAAGAGCGCAGGGGCATAAAAATCTCACCTTGGTTTTTGGTAATATGGGGGAAGATATGGCAACAAAGATAGGGCTTAAATCAGATAATATAGTAATGGTTTCAAACTATATAGGATTTGCTTTAAATAGTTGCATGGAAAAACATATAGAAAACATTTTGCTTATAGGGCATATAGGAAAAGCATGCAAAATAGCAGCGGGATGTTTTCAAACTCATAGTAGGGTATGTGATGTAAGGTTAGAAGTAATAGCACTAGAACTAGCTTTAATAGGCGCTCCTACTGATATTGTAGCTAAGGTATATAAGGAAAAAACTACTGAGGGTGCAATAAAGTTATTAGAGGATGATTATAATGAAATATATATTAACATTGCAAATAAAGTAAAGAAAAGATTATTTCAGTATACATACGAAACTATACCCGCAGAAGTCATTATGTTTTCTATGAATAAAGGGATTTTGTGTGACACAAGGGAAAATAAGCGGGGACGGTTAACAACTAATGAACATAATGCTTGTCCTAGCGAACACGGAGTCAAATGAGTGATCAATCAAATAAGTAGGGACGGTTAACAATTAATGAACATAATGATTGTCCTAACGAACAAGAAATTAAACAGATAATCAATCAAATAAGTGGGGACGGTTAGCAACTAATAAACATAATGATTGTCCTAGCAGACAAGAAATTAAACAGATAATCAATCAAATAAGCAGGGACAGTTAACAACTAATGCATGAATAAATAGTGAAAGGTTGCAAAAAATATGGTTTATATAGTGGGTATTGGGCCTGGAAACCCAAAATATATTATTCCTTTAGCAATAGAGACTATGGAAAAGGTTGATGTAATATTAGGGTTTGAAAGAGCTGTAGCGAGTATACCTAAAACTAATGTTCAAAAGATAATAGTTAAAACATTAAAGAATATTGTGGATTATATAACAGAAAATATTGATAAAGATATCGCAATAATAGCATCGGGTGACCCGTGTTTTTATGGTATAGTAAACTATATAAATAATAACTTTAAAGGCGAAACAGAGATAGTTCCAGGTATAAGTTCTTTTCAATATTTAATGTGTGAGCTCAAAAAACCATGGCAAAATGCTCATTTAGGTAGTATGCATGGTAGGCAAGAAGATTTTATAGAGATTGTGAAAAATTATGAGATATCTGTGTGGCTTACTGATAAAAGTAATTCACCACAAGCTTTATGTAGAAAACTTTTTGATAATAATATTAAAGCTACGATTTATGTTGGCCTAGAATTATCTTATGCGGATGAAAAAATAATAAAAGGTACAGTTGAAGAAATTAAGGATAAAGTTTTTGATGATCTTAGTGTGGTTGTCATAGAAAATATAAATTAATTAGCTACATGATAATATATTAAAGCACTGACTTATAATTAATTTGTTAGTGACGATTAAGAAGGTATGGCTAGAGACTATTTTACTAGAGATGGAGGGATTATAATGGCAAAATTATATGGGGTAGGGGTAGGACCTGGAGATAAGGAACTGCTTACGATAAAGGCAATTAAAACTATTGGGAAATGTGATGTTATAGTAGTTCCGAGTGCTATGAATGGTGGTAAAAGCATAGCCCATGAAATAGCAGAGGAGTATATTAACAAGGACTCAGAAGTGTTAGTTAAACATTTTCCTATGGGTGGAGCAGAGCAGGAAGCGAAGATTTATGAAGCTTTTAAGTCTATTGAAGAAAAATTAAAAGCTGGAAAAGATGTAGCTTTCTTAACTATAGGAGATCCATTTGTATATAGCACATATATATATCTTTTAAATTATATTAAGGAAAGTGGATACGAAGTTGAGACAATTCCAGGTATAACCTCATTTTGTGCTTGCGCAAGCATTGCTAATGAGTATCTAGTAATTGGGAATGAACCACTTTTAATACTTCCAGCATCAAGACTCGATACTATAAAGGATGAAAAATTCCTAGTAATTATGAAGGTTTATAAAATCGAAGAAGAAGTTTTGGATTGCCTAGAAGCGAAGGGTTATAAATATGTATATGTTAAAAGAGCTGGTAGAGAAGGACAAGAAGTCCTTCGATGTCGCGAAGATATATTAAAAAACAAAGAATATATGAGTTTAATAATTGCGAAGAAAGAGTAAGGAAAAACAAGTTTAAGGCGGGGACAGGTAATAACTAATCAAACATAATAAGGTAGGGACAGTTAATAACTAATTCCCAAAACATAAGCGGGGACGGTTAACAACTAATTTAACTAATTTAACTAATTTAACAGTAATGCTTGGACAATTCAACAATATAATAATAACAATAATAAAGGAGAGGTGAATTTAATGGTTTATTTTATTGGTGCAGGCCCAGGTGATGTGGATTTAATTACAGTCAAGGGAAGAAATATATTATCGACTGCAGATGTAGCTATTTATGCGGGATCGCTTGTAAGTGCAGAGCATATCACGTTTTGCAAAAAAGATGTAGTAGTTCATAATTCAGCTTCAATGACTCTTGAGGATGTTATCGAGGTTATGAAAAAAGCGGATAGCGAGAATAAAAGTGTGGTAAGGCTTCATACCGGGGACCCAGCTATATATGGAGCAATAAAAGAGCAGATGGATGAGTTAGATAAATTAAATATAGATTATTCTATTGTGCCAGGGGTTAGCTCCTTCTCGGCTGCGGCGTCTGTTATCAAAAAAGAATTTACGCTTCCAAGTGTAACTCAAACCCTTATTCTTACAAGAGTTGAGGGCAGAACTCCAGTGCCAGAAACTGAGGATTTAGAAAAGCTTGCTTCTGTTGGGGCGTCAATGGCAATTTTCTTATCTATAAGTATGATAGATAAAGTTGTCGCAAAGCTTAAGGCAGGTTATGGTAGAAATGTTCCAATAGCTGTTATTGAAAGGGCTACCTGGGCAGATGAAAGAGCTATTATTGGAACGTTAGATGATATAGCAGATAAAGTAAAAGAAGCTAAAATAACAAAATGTGCTCAAATTCTTGTAGGTGATTTCATAGATTGTGAATATGAGAAGAGTCTTTTGTATGATAAGACATTTACGCATATGTTTAGAGAAGGAAAAAGTAGATAGTGAAGGAGAAGATAAATTGGGAAAATTATATGTAATTGGAATAGGTCCAGGTGGACTTCCACATATGACAATAAAAGCAATGGACGCCATAAAAGAAAGCGATATAATTGTAGGTTATAACAAATATATAGATATGATAAAACCTCTACTCGCTGGCAAGGAAATATTTTCAACAGGCATGAAGGGTGAGGAAGAGAGATGCAAAAAAGCGTTAGAGCTTAGCCATGATAAGATTGTGAGCGTGGTAAGTACTGGTGATTCTGGGATTTATGGAATGGCAGGACTAATTCTTCAGCTAAGAGTGGATGAAGAAGTTGAAGTGATTCCAGGGGTTACGGCCTCATCTGCAGCAGCGTCAGTACTTGGTGCACCATTAATGCATGATAACTGTAATATAAGTTTAAGTGACTTAATGACCCCGTACGAACTGATTCAAAATAGAGTAAATCTAGCCGCAGAAGGTGATTTTGTTATATCATTGTACAATCCTAAAAGCAAAGGGAGACCTCATTATTTAAGAGAATGTATAAATATAATAAAAATGCACAGGGATGGAACTACTCCAATAGCTGTAGTTAAAAATGCACTTCGAGATGGACAAGTAGTAAATATATCAACACTAGATACTTTTGATGAGAATATAGTTGATATGATGTCGATTGTTATAATTGGTAACAGTCAAAGTTACGTAAAAGATGGCAAATTTATAACACCAAGGGGATATAACGTTTAGAATAACAGAGGAAGGTGAGGGACGGAGTGGAGGGACGGTTAACAACTAATAAGTTTTTAGCATAACAATAAATAGGGGAAAGTTATTAACTGTCCCCGCTTTTATCTGTTTTTTTCGCTTTTAACCACCGCTTTTATCCGTGATTTTAGGCATCGTAAACACTACTTAGTTGTTAACCGTCCCCACTATTTTGTCTCTGTTTTCCCACGAACACTATTAAGGGTGACAGGAGTGAATGATGATGATAGGTTTAATTGTAGGTACTTCAGAGGGGAAAAATATTCTCTCAGGGTTAAATAAATTTACAGAGGATATTTTCATATCAACAGCTACAGCATATGGTGCAGAGCTTTTGAAGGATTATAAATATAAAGTTTTTAATGAAAAACCATTAGATTTAATTGGACTTATGGAAGTTATAAAAGAGAATGATATAAAAATTCTAATTGATGCATCTCATCCATATGCGCTAGAAATTACAGAAAATGCAATTGAAGCTTGTAGAGTCTATGGAGTACAATATGTTAGATATGAGAGACCACCGGTTCTTAAGAAGTTTGAGGATAATAAAAATGTTGTTATGGTGGAAGATTATGAGAGTCTATATGAGCATCTTAAAACGATAGATGGAACTATCCTTAATACCACAGGTAGCAGAAATATAGGTAAAATTCTAGATTTTAATTTAAAGAATAGGGTGATACATAGGGTGTTGCCATCAATTAAAGTATTAGTAGAGATGTTAGACTTAGGTGTTGGGGTTGAGGATATAGTGGCAATGAAAGGACCAGTGGGATATGAATTGAATTGCGGCTTTATTAATGAATATAGGGCCAAAGCAATACTTATGAAGGATAGCGGAGTTCAAGGTGGGACCTACGATAAAATAAAAGCTGCTATAGATAATAATATAATGGCATTTATAATTGGAAGAAAACCTATGGAGTATTCAAAAGTATTTTATAGTGAGATAGAAGTTGTAAAATATATTTCTGGCTTAATGAAAGTACTTGAGTGAGATAATAAGACTAGGTTTAAAGCAATTAGTTGTTAACCGTCCCCGCTATTTCCAATTTATTTTTCAATGATTGAGTTAATTCTTGTGGGTCTAGGTTGTTCAACAATTTTTCCGTACTTTTTACTAAGTTGTATGTTAATTATGTTGTTAGGCTCTGAGAAAATTAATAGATTTGTTAGAATTAACATCAGAGATTCTAAGTCCTAAATTTAATTTAACTAAATTCTTAATAAATCATATAGATCAGAGATTTACGTAAAAAAGCTAATGTGCGATTTCAATCAAAATCGTACATTAACTTTTTAATTTTTGAAATAAGTAAATATTTTATATGTGGATGCGAGCTGATACTAGCTATAACTTATATTTACGTAATTAAATTTAAGTTCTTTGTACAAATGAAATTACATTTTTTCAACTTCAGACATAATGGCTTTAATTTTTTCGGTTTCAGAGTCACTAGCTTGAATAAATGGCTTTGTACAGTAATCTTTCATTCCAATTCCCTTTAGCATCATTGCTTTCTTTATAATAGGAATAAATGGCGTTCCTACATCATATAAATCACATATTACATCTACCTTTTTTTGAATTTTAGATGATTCATCCAGGTCCTTTGAATCTATAGCCTTAACCCAGGCTGAAAACACTTCTGGATATATATTGGAGAGACCGCCTATACATCCACTTCCACCGCAAATAATATTATGCATAAAGTTTTCATCAAATCCAGATAATATTATAAAATTAGGAAATTCTTTAGATACTGACGTAATTAATTTTCTAGTATGGCCCATTTCTGTTACTGTATCCTTAAATCCAATAATATTTTTATGTTTACGTAAAAGATTTAAAGTAACTTTAGGACTTATATCATAACTCGTTCTAGCTGGGAAATTATATAAGAAAATATCACCTTTGATTTGCGATGATACTTGGTCATAGAAAAATTCAACACTTGCATCTGAAAGAGTAAAGTAATATGGGCTAATAATCATAACTGCATCTGCACCAGCATTTATAGCATAGTTTGATAACTCTACAGTATCTTCTACGGCCATACAGCTAGTCCCGATATAAACTTTTGTTCTATTATTAACATAAGGTACCACAAGATCAATAAGTTCTTTCTTTTGCTCCGTTGTCATTGTAAAGAACTCACCAGTACTTCCCATAATAACTAAGCCATCCACACCACCTTTAATTAAATGATCATATATGTTTTTATTTGCTTGAATGTCTAAATTTCCGGTTGAATCAAATGCCGTAACAACTGGTGTAAAAAAATTTGCTTTTCTCATAAAAAATCCTCCTTGTATATATATTATATTGAATTAACTTATAGTTACTAATTTTATTTAACTAACTATTTCACAATAAGTGATATCGATTACAATATTAACATAAAATTATTGGTTATTACATAATTTTATGACGTAATTCACAATATGAAATCTAGGGTCTAACTAGTTTAAATATTTTCATATCACTTAGGTTGTTCGCATATACAAATAATGTTTATAAATACGAACTGTATAAATGTATGTTATCACTTAACATATATAGTGTCAATAGATAAATTAATATAATTTATTGATTTATATAGTGATAAGTTGAATCAGCACATATAGCTTATACTTTTTTAGTATTCAACCATAATTTCTGATATAATTTAAATAAATAATTAAGGAGGTTGTATTTATGAAAGAAACAGAGCATAGGCCTACTGCAAGAGTATTAGAGATACTTGAACTACTAGCTACAAATCCAGAGGGATTAACACTTACAGAAATAGCAGGAGCTATAAATGCTCCTAAAAGCAGTATTTTCCCAGTCATACATACAATGGCTCAACGCAAATTTATTTTTGCTAATGATAATAATTCGAAATATACAATTGCAATTACTGCATTCTGTGTAGGTTCTGCCTATACAAGTAATATGAATGCTCTACAGTTTATTCAAAGTGAGATGAAATATATAGTAGAGCGAGGTGGCGAAATATGTCAACTTGGAATTTTAGATCGTGACATGGTTTTATACGTTGCAAAAGCAGACTCAGATGAAGCAATCCGTCTCGTCTCCTATGTAGGAAAAAGGCTTCCTCTTTATTGTACCGCTCTTGGAAAAATTTTAATTTCAAGAAAAAGTATAGGTGAAATAAAAGCATTATATCCTAATGGTCTTAAAGCGTACACTAAGAATACAATTACAGATTTTAATGTATTAGAAGAAACACTTTTAAGGATTCGTGAAACAAATATAGCTTATGAACAAGAAGAGGTTACTGAGCATATTTATTGCGTTAGTGTTCCTTTAGTTAAAGGGGATGATATCGTAGCTGGATTAAGTGTTAGCATTCCTTCTTTTCGCATGGAAGATCAAAAATCAGAACTTATTAAATCATTACTCATTGAATCACGTTCAAGAATTGAAACTTTTTTTAGGGAAAAGGATATTGATGTTAACAACCTTACCTTTAGTAGCAAAAGCTAATTTTAAAAGGTAATGAGAAGCACAACGGGTTACCTTGTTACTTTTTCTAATTATAGTTGTTCTATTTTGGCAGTAGATAAAGATAAAAAGTCCTTAACTAATTATTAGTCGAGGACTTTATTTCTATTTATGAGTAGGACAAAAAAGATTATTAATATTTGTGAAAACGATTAAATATTCTCTTGACATTACAGAATATTGTGGTAGTATTTAGTTATAATATTTGTATAAACAAATCGCGTTCTTATATACGAACTAACAAGGAGAAGTAAACAATTTCATTTATATTTTTAGACTTATCAGGTACTATACTTTATTAATTAAACTATTAAACTATGGAGGGATAATTATGTCATTGAAATCGATTTATACAGAAGAAGTATCTTTATATGAGATTCAAACTCATGCAGACGGTCCGGTTGGTTCACTTCCACTTACCCCTGAATTGTTAAAAGATTCACCTTGTGGCGATATATTCGGAATGACTTTAAATGCTGGCATGGGATGGGAGCCGTCGAAACTCTTAGGAGACGATGTGCTAATACTTAGTACTCAAGGCGGAATCCGTGATAATGATGGTACTCCAATTGCTGTAGGATTACACACAGGCCACTTTGAATTAGGATTGCAAATGAGAGCAGCAGCTGAAGAAATCAAAAAACTTGGAGGAGTTCCACATGCTGCATATGTAACAGATCCATGTGATGGTCGTAGCCAGGGTACAACGGGAATGTTTGACTCTCTACCTTACCGTAATGATGCAGCAATAGTTCTTCGTAGATTAATTCGTTCATTGCCAACAAGGAAAGCAGTAATCGGAGTGGCTGCATGTGACAAAGGTCTACCTGCCATGATGATGGCACTGGCATCTATGCATGATTTGCCAACGATTATTGTTCCTGGAGGTGCAACACTTCAACCTACAAAAGGAGAAGATGCAGGAACCGTTCAAACTATTGGAGCTAGATTTGCAAACAACGAAATTTCATTAGAAGATGCTTCAAGCCTCGGATGTAAAGCTTGTGCTTCTGCTGGTGGAGGCTGTCAATTCTTTGGAACAGCTGGTACTTCCCAAGTCATTGCTGAAGCATTAGGAATGGCACTACCTCACTCTGCTTTAGCACCTTCTGGTCAACCAATATGGAAAGAAATTGCGAAACAATCAGCTAGGGCAGTTTTAGAAATGAATAAAAATGGAATAACTTCTAAGGATATTATTACAGATAAAGCAATTGAAAATGCCATGGTGATTCATGCTGCTTTTGGAGGATCAACAAACTTACTTCTTCATATCCCGGCAATTGCACATGCTGCCAATTGTAAAATCCCAACTGTAGAAGAATGGGCAAAAATTAATAAAAAAGTGCCTCGTTTAGTTAGTGTTATGCCTGTTGGACCAGTTAATTACCCTACAGTAAGTGTATTCTTAGCAGGAGGAGTTCCAGAAGTTATGCTTCATTTAAGAAAACTTGGACTCTTGCATGAAGATGTTCTTACTGTTACAGGAGAAACACTTGGAGCTAACCTTGACTGGTGGGAAAAATCTGAAAGACGTACTAAATGCAGAAATCGTTTGGTTGAGGTGGATGGAGTAAATCCTGATGAAGTTATCATGAAACCAAGCAAAGCAAAAGAAAGAGGACTAAAATCAACAGTAACTTTCCCGGTAGGAAACATTGCTCCTGAAGGCTCAGTAGTAAAATCAGCGGCTATCGATCCATCTGTTATTGATGATGACGGAGTATTTAGACACACTGGTAAAGCTAAGGTGTTCACCTCTGAAAAGGCAGCTATGAAATTACTTAAAACTGCTGGAAAAGTTGAAGCTGGTGACATAATGGTTGTGATGGGCGTAGGACCAATGGGAACAGGAATGGAAGAAACGTACCAGTTAACATCTGCTTTGAAAAAATTACCGTTTGGTAAGCATGTTTCTCTAATTACGGATGCACGTTTTTCAGGTGTTTCAACAGGTGCTTGTTTTGGACATGTAGGGCCTGAAGCATTGGTAGGAGGACCTCTGGGTAAATTACAGAATGGAGACATTATAGAAATAATAATTGACACTAATAAACTTGAGGGATCAATTAATTTCATTGGAACTGAGGATAAACCGCTTTCGTATGAACAAGCAGCTAAAGTCTTAGAAGTACGTAAGCCTCACCCAGATCTAAAACCTGATCCAGATCTTCCAGATGATACAAGATTGTGGGCAGCACTTCAAGCAGTGAGCGGTGGAACTTGGGCTGGAAGCGTATATGATGTAGATAAAATTATTGAAGTTATTGAAGCGGGAAAGAAAGCGATGGCTAAAGAATAGTTATTTATTAATCTTTGAAAAATAAAAGAAATTAGGCGGTGTTATTATGCCATTATTAATTGTAGGAATAGGTGTAGTTCTCTTAATTATATTAATTTCTCGTTTTAAACTAAATACTTTTGCTGCATTACTTATTGTTTCATTTGCTGTATCCATAGGGCTTGGAATACCTCTTGGTAAAATTGTTTCAAACATTGAAACAGGGATTGGTGGAACCCTTGGCCATATTGCTTTAATATTTGGTCTTGGAGCAATGCTTGGTAAATTAGTTGCAGATTCAGGTGCAGCGCAACGTATAGCCATGACTTTGATCAACAAGTTTGGTGAAAAACGGATTCAATGGGCCGTTGTAGTTGCTTCATTTATTATTGGTATAGCAATGTTTTTCGAAGTAGGATTAGTTTTATTAATTCCAATAATATTTTCTATTTCAAGAGAATTAAAAGTTTCTCCATTGCATTTAGGCGTTCCTATGCTTGCTGCCCTACTAGCAACACATGCCTTTCTGCCTCCACATCCAGGACCAACAGCAATAGCTGGAGCATATGGAGCAGACATCGGAACAGTTTTATTGTATGGTATCATTGTAGCAATACCAGCTGTCATTTTAGCAGGACCAGTATATACTAAGTTTGCTAAAAAAATTGTACCTAATGCTTTTAATAAAAGTGGTAATATCAAATCTTTAGGTGTACAAAAAGAATTTAAAATTGAAGAAACACCTAGTTTTGGGATAAGTTTGTTAACAGCAATGTTTCCTGTTATTTTAATGATGGTTTCCACAATAATCTCAATTATGCAAAAGACAGCAGGAATTCCAGATAACTCATTTTTTACAGTTATTAGTTTTATTGGTAATCCAGACACCGCAATGCTTATATCTTTAATCGTTGCAGTCTATACAATGGGAATAGCAAGAAAAATTCCAATCAAAGAAGTGGCGGCTTCTTGCTCAAATGCAGCTGCGTCAATTGGTATGATGCTATTAATTATTGGTGGAGGTGGTGCTTTTAAACAAGTGCTTATTGATGGAGGGGTTGGTAAGTATATCGCTCTATTATTCCAAGGAAGCTCTATATCACCTATACTACTTGCATGGATAGTTGCGGCAATTTTACGTGTTTCATTAGGTTCTGCAACCGTAGCGGCTCTGTCAACAGCAGGTTTAGTTATTCCAATGCTTGCTCAAAGTGGCAATGTCAATTTGGCCTTAATAACTCTTGCAACTGGTGCAGGAAGTGCAATTTGCTCTCATGTAAACGATGCAGGATTTTGGATGGTTAAAGAATACTTTGGATTAACCATGAAAGAAACATTTTTAACCTGGAGTATACTAGCAACAATTGTATCAGTAACAGGATTAATAGGTATTTTGTTATTGAGTTTGGTTGTCTGATTTTAACGACATTTCAGAAGGAAAGTTTCCCACTTTTATAAGTGGGAGCTATATACGCTAACAAATAGAAAACTTCAGTTGGAGTATAAACCTCCTTCTGAAGTCGTTAATATGCAGCGACCCAGGAGATGATTTAATTATATTTTATAAATTAATACGTATAGATTAGATACTCTTAAAAAGTATTTAAACTATATGTATTTTTTTATGTTATTAATATAGGTTAAGTTGCTTTAAATAATCTCGATAATAGGAATAATGACATTATTAATGTATGCAAGAATAATTGAAAAATGCAACTAAATTACATTTTTAAGCGTTATATAAGTGTAAACTACGGAAAAAAATTATCATTTTCTTACTTATGGATAAAAATGTATATTACTAATATCTTATTAGTGGTATTAAATTAAGAATAAAAGAGTGAGTATTATAAAAATCTAAGAATAGGAGAGGGAGGGTATAAGTGAATGAATAAAAAAATTGCTAGCTCAATTATTGCTGCTTTAATGATAGCAGGATCAACATCTTTTACGGCTTTTGCTGCAATGGGTGATGGCAGTGTTGTAATAGGAAGCAAAGCTTTTAGTTTGGAATACGCTAATGACCCGATAAATGCTAAAGAAATTAGTGCGCAAATAGTTGAAGGTGGAACAATTTATGTTAAAGATTTTGACGGAAAATGGATAAATAATCTTACAGGACTCATAATTGATGCAAGTATTATACCGGCTGTAACTTATAAAAACGATTCCGGGACAAAATATTTTAATGCTGAGGATAAAGATGTTGTAGTAGATGGAAATTCAAAAGTTACATCGGTAAGTTTAAATAAAACAACAGATACCTTAACAATAGGGAGTACTGACACTTTAACTTCAACCGTTGCTCCAGTTAATGCGAGCAATATGGCAGTAATATGGACAAGCTTAAATTCAGATGTAGCAACGGTAACTAAAGGGGTTGTAACAGCAGTAAGTTCAGGCACAACAATAATTACAGCAACAACTGTAGAGGGAAGTAAAATTGCAAATTGCAGCGTAACAGTTACTAACATAAAAGGATATGTGCATAATCCAGAGCTTATATATGATCTAAAGGTAAGATCAGCACCTAATCCTAATGCTAATAATATACTAGGTAATCTATATAATTATGAAAAAATTGAAATTTTGAATAATGTGCTTGGAACTGATGGTAAGATGTGGGATAAAATTATCTACAACAATAAAGAGGCATATGTATCTAATGAATATATTCAATATTATACTTCTCCATCAGATGATGTAGTTACTATTGCAGAAAATATAACTAAACAATTTGAAGTTGGAAACTCTAATCAAGTTGCTGGAAATTCAGATGAACAGGGATTATCACTCGGATACCTTCAATGGTGTATAAGACAAGGAACGTTGCAACCTATGTTAAATAGGATGGATAGAGAATATAATGCTGAAATGAGAAGCATTTTTGGGGAAAAATATAATATTATGTACAATATGATACTTGATACCTCAGGGAATCAGCTTAAATGGGCTGTTGGCATTAATGATTCTTCAAATAAAATTAGTGAACCTTGGAATTCTATGTTTGTAAGTTTATGCGATAATGCGGATTTTAAAAATATAGAAGAAGATGCACAGGTTTATACAGTTAATCAAGCAATGATTATTTGTGATCAATACAATTTGAAAACCGTAAGGGGCTTTGCGCTTGCTTTTGATATTGTTAATCAAAATGGGAGCCTAAGCTCAGGAGCTATAAAAACAATTGATGATTCTTTATTGAAAACTCCTAATATGACTGAAAAAAGTCTTTTGACAGTTATTGCAAATGCCGTAGTAGATAATTCAGAGACTATTTCTGAGGATACTCGAGTTAGAAAATTAGCTATAGTTAATGGACAAGGATCTATACATGGCTTTATGCTATATTTAGATGCAAATTATGGATTAAACGATAATTCATGGAGATAAAGAATTAAAGGAATTAATACAAAAAATATAAGGTGGGGAAACTATTTTTTAAATTAGAAAAAACTAAAAAAATGGGGGTACAGTTTAATGAATAAGAAAATTACGAGCTCAATTATTGCTGCTTTAATGATAGCAGGTTCAACATCTATTACGACATTTGCAGCAATGGGAAGTGGCAGTGTTGTTATAGGAAACAAAGCTTTCGACTTAACGTACGCTAATAATCAGGCAAATGCTAATGAGATTGCTAGTGCAATAATAGCTGGCGGAGAGGTTTATATTAAAGATTTTGAGGGAAATTGGAAAAGTAATATTTCAGAATCAATAATTAATGCAAATATTATACCAGCTGTAACTTACACGAATGATGATGGGACATCTAATTTTGATGCTGGAGATAAAGAACAGGTGAGTATAATAACAGTTCAATCTGTTAGTTCTATTGCTAATAAAAACGTAATATATGGGGTAACATCCGCAAATGTTGGACTACCAACAACAGTAACGCTTAAATTAAGTGATAATACAACTAAAGATGTAAGCGTTACTTGGACAAGCTCTACTTATGATGGAACTAAAACAGCAACATACATATTTACTGGTGCTTATCTACTTCCAAGTGGCGTAACTGGAACAAAACCAACTGTAAAAGTTAATGTTGTAGTTGGAGTAAAACCTAATGTAGCTGATATAGCTTCTGCAAAAGCAGTAGATACTAAAATAATAGCATTGCCAGCATTAAGTGCTTTAACATTAGCAAATAAAACAGGAGTAGTAGCAGTTAGAAATGCTTATGCATCAATAACTAGTGCACAAAAGCTTTTAGTTACAAAACTTAGTACACTAGTAGCAGCAGAGGCTAAAATAGCTGATCTTCAAGCAAACGCAGATGAAAAAATAGCAGAAGTTGCAGAAGAAACAGCAGTAAGCATTGCTGAAAAATCAAAAATGAATGTCGATGTTACTAAAGCAAATGGACTTATCGGAGCAGTTAAAAATGCTGCAAAACAAGCTGAATTTAGTGAGAGAATATCTAACATTAATATATTAGATGAAATAGTATCTAAGGGAAATAATACATTTAAATTAACACCCTATAATGTTTCATTAGATGATTTTATTAACGAAGAAATGGGAAATACTCCAGCAGCTAGTATTGGTGGCAAGTGGCTTTATGCGGCAATAAAAGGTGGAAAACTTGGGTATACATTAGAAGGTAACAATACATGGGTCAATTCTCCAACGAATTATAATAGCATTAAAAGTCAACTTACAAGCAATATAAACCCAATAAATTTAGGAAATGATCCAGTTAAAGTTTATCAATTTGTAGAACTTAATTATTCTGATTGTGTAAGTGCTGATACATTAAACACAATGTTTGGAGAGAATAATGCATTAAGTGGAAAAGGTCAAGTATTTATTGATGCAGCACAAAAATCTGATGTAAATCCCTTATACTTAGCAGGTCATTCAATACTAGAAACAGGGCATGGTACTTCACTTTTGGCAAATGGTGGTACAAAAAAAGTTACTGGCGAGTATACTTATGGTATGCCTGTATATAATTTGTTTGGAATTGGTGCAATTGATAGTGATGCGAATGCAGCTGGGACAAGCACAGCATTCAAAAACGCCTGGACAGATATAGACTCTGCGATATATGGAGGAGCAGCATTTATTTCAGGAAAATATATAAGCAAAGGCCAGAATACGATTTATAAAATGAGATGGAATAATGTGGATGTTGGCCATCAATATGCAACAGATGTTAGTTGGGCAAATAGTCAAACAAAAATTATTAAACAATATTTTGACTTATGTCCCGAGGCTAAGTTAACATTTGATATTCCAGTTTATAAGTAAGACAAGCATTAGTTGTTAACCGTCCCTCATGTTTAAGGGGTTAAGACAAGCA
>ERZ1463033.63-NODE-63-length-16464-cov-9.550369_pt1 | contig 16464 bp, 12 predicted proteins | sample MGYA00564481_ERZ1463033 | MGnify/ENA primary metagenome ERZ1463033 (study PRJEB39244, sample SAMEA3635150) | Helicobacter pylori | study: EMG produced TPA metagenomics assembly of PRJEB11511 data set (Assembly of a 5300-year-old Helicobacter pylori...
GAGGAGGTATACCTGTAATTGACACAGGTAACGGTAACCTTAAGGGAGTACCAGCTGTAATAGACAAAGATTTTGCTTCTTGTAAAATAGCGGAATTAATAAATGCTGATCTTCTTGTTGTGCTTACAGCAGTCGAGCAAGTTGCTATTAATTTTGGCAAACCAAATCAAAAGAACCTTTCAAAAATAACAGCAGAAGAAGCTAAAACTTATATGAAAGAAGGACAATTTGCTCCTGGTTCTATGCTTCCAAAAATAAAAGCTGCGCTTATATTCGTCGAAGCAAAAGAGGGCAGAAAAGCAATTATAACATCCCTTGAAAAAGCTAAGGATGCAATAAGAGAAGTAGCGGGTACAATAATAACAAAATAGATTAGAATTAAATTATAAGATCATATTTATATATAACTTCATCCTATTGAATGGAATCAACTAAAAAAATAGTTGAATATCCGTTTAATGGGATGATTTTTTTGAATAAAATATAATAAAAAATAATTATTTTACTAAAACTATTGAAATTTTACTAAAATAATGATAACCTATACATATAGAGAAACACGAAAACTATTTATTATAGGGAGGAATTCAATTATGATTAATAAATTAAAAGATATGTTTAAGAGGGTTTATAAATGCGAGGCTGAAAAGGTTTTTTTCGCTCCAGGTAGAGTAAATTTAATAGGAGAGCATACAGATTATAACGGTGGTAATGTTTTTCCATGTGCAATAACTTTTGGTACTTATGCACTAATTAAAAAGCGAACTGATAAAAAAATAAGATTTTATTCAGAGAATTTTGAAGAATTAGGAATAATGGAAATAGATATAGATGACATGAAATACAACAAAGAGCACGATTGGGCAAATTATCCTAAGGGAGTAATTTGGGTTTTTGAAAATAACGGTATGAAAATAGATAGTGGATTTGATATATTATTTTACGGGAATATACCAAATGGTGCAGGATTATCTTCTTCAGCATCTATTGAGGTAGTTACAGGTGTTGTTTTAAAGGATTTATATAATTTTGACCTTAGTATGATAGATATCGTTAAGTATAGTCAAAAGGCAGAAAATGAATATGTAGGTGTAAATTGTGGTATTATGGATCAATTTGCTATAGGTATGGGTAAAAAAGACAAAGCAATATTATTAGATACAAATACATTAAAATATCAATATTCAAGCATAAAACTTGATGGAGCATCTATAGTAATATCAAACACGAATAAAAGAAGAGGTCTTGCTGATTCTAAATATAATGAAAGAAGATCAGAATGCGAAACTGCTCTTAAAGATTTACAAAGTGAACTTAAAATCAATGCTCTTTGTGAAATAAATGAAGATGTATTTGAAAAAAATAGACATCTTATAAAAAATGAAGTTTGTGCAAGACGTGCAAAACATGCCATTTATGAGAATCAAAGAACTTTAAAAGCTGTAAAAGCACTTGAAAACAAAGATATAAAATTATTTGGTGAGTTAATGAATAAGTCACATATATCATTAAGAGATGATTATGAAGTTACAGGAATAGAACTAGATACTTTAGTTGAAATTGCATGGAAAATGCCAGGTGTAATTGGGTCAAGAATGACAGGAGCCGGTTTTGGTGGATGCACAGTAAGTATAGTTAAAGATGAGTTTGTAGATGATTTCATTAAAAATGTTGGGGAAGAATATAAGAAGAAAATAGGATACGAAGCAATCTTTTATGTAGCTCAAATAGGTGATGGTGCAAGAAAACTATAACAGCTTCGAAGAAGATGAACAGCTTCGAAGAAGATGAAACTACTAGGAGATGATAACATGGCAGTAAATATTTCAAGTGAGGTCCAAAAGTTGCTTTATTATGCAATAAATAAGCAATTAATAACTCAAGAGGATTTAATATATACCAAAAACAGACTTCTAGAAACTTTATCTTTAGATGAGATTAAGGAAGAAAATATTGAAGATAAAGAATATGAAGTGCAACAAGTTTTGGATAATATAAATTTGTGGGCATGTGACAATAAAGTAATAAACGATGACGGCATAATTGCTAGGGATTTATTTGACACAAAAATAATGGCTTGTTTAATAGGCAGGCCATCAGAAATAATAAAAGAATTTAAAAGGCTTTATAAGGAAAGTCCGAAAAAAGCAACGGATTACTTTTATAAATTAAGTATAAGTTCAAATTATATAAGATGGGAAAGAGTGCAAAAGGATTTAAAATGGAAAGTAGCAACAGGTTATGGAGATATAGATATTACTATTAATTTATCTAAACCTGAAAAGGATCCAAAAGAAATTGCTAGAGCTAAAAATTTAAAATCAAGTGCTTACCCTACCTGTTTACTTTGCAAAGAAAATGAGGGTTATGCAGGTAGAATAAATCATCCAGCTAGAGGAAATCATAGGCTTATACCTGTTATATTAGATAAAGATAAATGGTTTTTACAATATTCTCCTTATGTTTATTACAATGAACATTGTATAATACTAAATGGTGAACATGTGCCAATGAAAATATGCAAGGAAACATTTAAAAGGTTACTAGATTTTGTGGAGCAATATCCACACTATTTCGTAGGATCTAATGCAGATCTTCCTATAGTTGGAGGTTCAATATTAAGTCATGATCATTTTCAAGGTGGAAACTATGAATTTGCTATGGCAAAGGCACCTATAGAGGAAGAATTTAATGTTAAAGGATACGCAGGAGTAACAATTGGTAGAGTTAAGTGGCCTATGAGTGTTGTTAGAATAAATGGTAAAGATAAGGGGATACTTGTAAAACTTGCAGATCACATTTTGAAAGTTTGGAAGAATTATTCTGATGAGAGTGTTTCCATAAGTGCATTTACGAGTGATGCTCCACATAACGCAATAACACCTATAGCCAGAAGACGAGGAGAATCATACGAGATAGATTTAGTTCTAAGAAATAATAGAATATCAGATCAGTATCCAGATGGAATTTTCCATCCTCATAAAGAGTTACATAACATAAAGAAAGAAAATATTGGACTCATCGAGGTTATGGGACTTGCAGTTTTACCAGCAAGATTAAAAACAGAGATAAAAGAGCTAAGTTATTATTTAGTAAATAATAAAGATAAAGATATCTTTAGGGAACTAGATAATAAAGAAGACCTTATAAAACATAAAGAATGGGCAATAAAGATCACTCAAAAATATTCGGATATTAATGAAAAAAATGTTGATGAAATATTAAAAAAAGAAATAGGTATTGTATTTTCAAAGGTTCTAGAACAGGCTGGAGTATTTAAAACAGATGTTAAAGGAAAACAAGCTTTTAATAAATTTATTAACAGTTTATAGAGAAATGGTTTTAAAACATTTTAAAAGGTGATTAAAGAGTGGATTATACAATAATTCACTCTTTAATCATAAATTAGAGAAATAAGCTTTTAGTATTGCCAAAATAACAAAATACAAGTGAGTGTGAAATTAATGGTAACAATAAAAGATATAGCAAACAGCGCTGGAGTATCAATTGCTACTGTATCCAGGGTATTAAACTTTGATGAAAAATTAAATGTAACCGACATTACAAAACAAAGGATATTTCAAGTTGCTGAGGAATTAAATTATGTTAAAAAAAATGATAAAAATATTAAAAAAAGTACATTTAAAGTAGCTATAGCAAATTGGTATACTGAAAAAGAGGAAGTACTTGATCCTTATTATTTATCTATAAGACTAGCTGTAGAGAAAAAATGCGCTAGTGAAAATATAGAAGTGGTAAAATTATCACCACTTTTTAATATAGGGTTAAAAGAAGTAGATGGAATTATAGCTATTGGAAAATTTGGGATTAGGGAGCTGGAAAAGCTTAAAACAGTATCAGAGAATATAGTATTTGTTGACTCATCACCACAAAGCGATGTTTATGATTCTGTAGTATGTGATCTAAAGTATGCAACTATTAATATATTAAATTATTTAGAGAAGCTCGGACATAAAAAAATTGGCTTTATTAGTGGAATAGAATACATTAATGATGGTAAAGATATTTTTGTGGATAGGCGTGAGAGAACATATAAAGAAGAAATGCGGCTTAGAGGAGTAGATTACAAAACTAATTTGTATATAGGTAAATTTACACCACAAAGTGGGTATGAGCTAATGAAAAAGGCATTACAAGATAAAAATGATATAACGGCGTATATAGTAGCTAATGATTCTATGGCAATAGGAGCTTATAGAGCTATAAGTGAAGCTAGCTTAAGAATACCGGAAGATATAAGTGTAATATCATATAATGATAATATAACATCACAGTTTATAGTACCTCCCTTAACTACAGTAAAAATATATATGGAGTTTATGGGAGAAACTGCTGTAGAGTTAATAATTGAGCAGTTAAAAGAGGAAAGAGAAATACCTAAAAAAGTAGTTATACCAACAAAAATTATAAAAAGAGGTAGTTGCTCGCAAATTAAAACAAATTCATAGAATAGTTTACTTTTTAAATAAGCCGTACCCTCCAAATAAATTAGGGTACGGCTTATTGTATATATAGTTTGATTAGTCTTCTTTTAATGTTTTTATAATTTCATTAAGTGTGTCTTCTTCACCCACACCAGTTAGCAGGGATATAGCGGGTATTATATGAACATTTATTTCTGATACATCAAATGTACCTGTAGTTACTAATAAATCATAATCTGGGACTATTGACTGAACATCTGTAAGTTTACATGGAGTTATAATTACATCTATACCTTCCTTTTCACAAATTTCTTTGATTTTAACTGCAACTACCGTTGAGGTTGCTATTCCAGTTCCACAAGCTACTAATATTTTTTTCATTTTAAATTCCTCCTAGGTTATGATAATTTTTTATTATTAATTAAATATGGTTTTAATGTATTTAAAACTTCCTCAATAGAGGAAGCATTAACAATTGATTTTAATGCTTCGGGATTTTTAATAAGTTTAACTATTTTCTGTAACATTTCAATATGACCGTGAGGTTCTTTTAGAGCTAGCATTATAATAATTTGTACATTTAGTTTAACATTACTATTCCCCATAGATCTAAATTCTACTGGACTTTTAAGGATACCTATAGATAAAGCTGCCTTATTTACTAAAGTATGAGTTGCATGAGGTATAGCTATTTTAATATCTACTGAGGGTAGAGCAGTAGGATACTTTTGTTCCCTTTCTATAATAGCTATTTGATATTTTTTTTTTACATAACCTTTTTCATATAGTTTTGAGGATAAAAAATTTAAAGCTTCTATACTATTTGAAAATTCTAGATTTCTAAATACTAAAACGTTTTCATAACATAATTCTAGGTTCACATCGTATCCTCCTAACATAGGTTCGCCGTAAAGGTATACATGATTAAATTAATCCACAAAACAATTATATATTAAAAATAAATCTATAACAACCAATTTTATTAAAATAATTAGTGCAAATATAACCTAATAATTACATAAAATGCATATTTTTAAATCTAAGATGTAATTTATAGCCAATTTATAGACTTTTATGTAAAATAACTAGGATGAATTTTTGATTTAAGAGTTACTAGAGAAGGCAAAACTGGGATGTTTAGTAGATTAATTAAAAAACGAGCAATAATCAAAGAAATCATTATTGCTCATTTATATTATCTAGCTTACTGTAGTAGAGCAAGGCTCTAAAACAACGATTTTGTTTCCTAATTTCTGATTTTTCCAATTAAATACCACACATGAATCTAATTTAGGATCATACATATTAACAGCTTCATCCTTTAGAAACATTTTAAGATTAAATGCTGTATATATGAAAGCTGCTTTTTTCTTATTAACGCTTGTGTATTTTCTCATATTAATTAATCCTGAAGCTGTACCAGCTAGATGAAATGATGGATCATAAAGACTATTACGACTATCAGATACAATTAATTTTACGTTTTGTCTAAGCTTTGACATAAGCTGTCTTATGAGACTCATGCCACGTCCTTGAGGAAGGTCTATATCTGTTATTCCAAAACTTAAACTCTCACAAACTTTACTCCATAATTCCCTATCACATTCTTTGTCAATTTCTAAACAATCACCAAGAGTTATAGACTCAAGATATCGAAGATCATGGAAAACGTTACAATCTTCTATAAGATCACAAAAATCAATTATAACAGGTTTATCTTCAGTTATAATAATATTATCTCCTTGAAAATCTCCATGTGCGTATGCAGTAAGGCAAGTTACAGTTAAATCACCCCAAACATTTTCATTGTTAAAATAATAATAAGGGTTAGGGAGTATAACGTCAGTTCCATCTAAAGATATCCATTTTATGTTTTTATCTACCCCAATTGATTTAAAAGCTTGTACATATTTATCGTCCATGTATCTATATGAAAGTTCATTTTTAATTATTTCCATTGGAGAGATGAATTTTTTTACATGTTCTTTATTCCAAGTAAATAAAAATTTAGTTATTGACGATATTATACTGTCTTTAAGTTCATCTTCATTTAAAATTTTGTCCAAAAATGTCTCACTATTGTATATATCATCTCCTGCTAAGTCATATAAGTTAACATATAATATAGCTTTGTTTTTGTCTTGAATTTTATAACTAGCTATAAGTTTGGCAATATACTTTTGCATATTGTTAGTTGATGCTAATTCATAGGCTTTCTGAAATACCTTTCCTTCATTACTTTTAGTTACCTTTAAAATACCTACACGATTTGCGGGTCCATATTCAACCATAAATACTCCGGCCTCAGAACGACCACTTTTGAATGTTTTTAATACTTGAAAAGGAGCAGTTTTATCTTTTGTTTCTTCACCTATTTTATTTATTTGATTTATTACATCTACAATCTTCATATATTATCTTTAGCTTGCAAGGTACTTTAGTACTAAAAGTACTATACTCACTAAATTAATCACTTCCTTTTTTATATTGTTTTTTCTTATATTTTTTTCTTAATATATTCTTTTTTAAATAAGATTAATTAAATATATTATATTATAATCACAAGGATTACACAATTGATTAAGCAAAATTAACTACACTAATATTTTCAAAAATAACAAATGATACTAGTTGCTATTTTTAGTTGGTTATCTTACAAAATTGTAAGATAAATTTTTTATTTGTAAGTGAAGTGACATGGAGTGCAGGGGATACCGGTTGTATAATGTGGTTATAGTGATCTAAAAAAAATAAATACGTGTAGTGTATACTACGCGAAATGTAATGAGGAGAGATATAAATGGAGATTTTAAAGGTAAAAAACTTAAATAAGACATATGGCACTGGTGAGAATAAGGTGGAGGCACTTAAAAATATAAATTTAATAATTAACAAGGGTGAGTTTGTAGCAATTGTTGGGGCATCAGGTTCTGGTAAAAGTACACTTCTTCATTTGCTCGGTGGACTCGATAGACCAACCGCTGGTAATGTAGTTATTGATGGAGAAAGTATTTATGATTACAAGGAAGAAAAACTTGCAGTGTTTAGACGTAGAAAAATAGGTTTTGTGTTTCAGTTTTATAATCTACTTCCTATTTTAGATGTAGAAGAAAATATAGCTCTTCCAGCGTTACTCGATAACGATAAAGTTGATAAAGTTTATTTAGAGGAGCTAATCAAGGTGCTTGGTCTAAGCGAGAGGAAAAATCACCTTCCGTCGGAATTATCAGGTGGACAACAACAAAGGGTATCAATTGGTAGAGCTGTATTTAACAAGCCATCAATAATACTTGCAGATGAACCAACAGGAAATCTTGATACTAAAAATTCAAAAGACGTTATGGAATTATTAAAGTTTACTGCTAAAAAATATAATCAAACACTAATACTTATTACACATGACCTTAATATAGCAAATATGGCGGATCGGGTCATTACTATTGAAGATGGTAAAATAACTACGGATAAAAACTTGAAAATAAGTTAGGGGGGAGGGAAAACATGATAACTAGTTATAAACAGCTTACAGGAAAATATTTAAAGAAAAATAAGAAAAGAACAGCGCTTACGATTATCGGAATAATGTTATCAGTTGCACTTATATCAACAATCGGACTCTTTTTTAAAGGAATTCAGGGTGCAGAGATACAGGATGCAATTAATAGTGGGGGTTCTTATCATATAGCATTTCAAAAAACAAATGATAAGTTAATTTCTAAAATAGTTAATAATCCTAAAGTCTCAAGGTTTGGATTTTATACTATGAGTAAAGAAATAAACATAGGTAATAAATTAAATATTAATATAATAACCGCAACAGATAAGGCATTAGAACTTTTCCCTTTTAATGCAAAGGTAGGTAGATTACCAGAAAAACAAAATGAAGTGGCAATGGAAAAGTGGGTATCATCATATATTGATAAAAATGCTAAAGTGGGGAAAAAAATTAATGTTAATAATAAAGAATATACTCTTGTAGGAATACTCGAGGATAATGTACAAAATCAGATAGAGGGTAATGGAATAATCTTATCAAAGAATAATAATATTAGCAAAGCGAATGCAGGGTTACTCGTAGAAATAAGTTCTAAAACAAATTTAAAAACTGCGGTAAATGAATTAAAGCAGTTAGGCGATAAAAATTCTGTTAAGGAAAATACCTATTTGTTGCAAATGCTAGGGGCAGGAGATGAAAGTTCAGGTTTCAGAGGTTTATATATTGCACTTGCAATAATAATTGGAATAGTTTTAATAGCAACTATAGCAGTAATATATAACTCATTTCAAATAAGTATTGTTGAAAGAATTAAGCAATTTGGACTTTTAAGAGCAATTGGAACTACCCCAAGGCAAATTAGAAAGATTGTGCTAAGAGAGGCAACAATACTAGCAGCAATAGCTATTCCACTAGGGTTAATATGTAGTTTTATTGCAATAAATGGAATAATTTTAGCATTTAAATTAATAGGTGCAGATTCAGTTATTCCTATAAAAATTTCAATATCACCTATGGTTTTAAGCATAAGTGCAGCAGTGGGACTTTTTGCAATATATCTATCAGCACTTGTGCCAGCATATTTTGCAGGTAGGATTTCACCGCTTAATGCTATAAGTGGTAGAACTTCTATAACAAAGGAGAAAATAAAGAGAAGAAAAAATAGAGTAGTTCAAAAAATATTTGGATTTGAAGGAGCACTTGCTGCTAAAAATATAAAGAGAAATAAAAAAAGATATAGAATAACCGTTTTTTCTATAGTGATAAGTGTGGTGTTATTTGTTACATTTAAATCTTTCATGGATATGTCACTTAATATATCAAGTGATCTTAATGAATCGAAAAATATTCACTTCTCAGTTGTAGCAAATGGTAAAGATACAGGTAAAACAATTATAGATAATAAAACAGAAAATGATGTTAAACAAATGGAGTCAGTTAATAAGGTGTATAGAGTTTATGATTCATATCGTGTTGATGGGTTAATTAACAAAAATAGTGAGGTTAAGGAAATTAAGGACATAGGTAATGTATATGAAAAAACAACTTTAGATGGAGTGGAGAAAACCCTTATAAGAAGTTCTATTGTTATATATGATAAGGAATCCCTTGAGGTTTCTAAAAAATATTTACAATCAGGAAAGATTGATATAGAAAAATTAAACAAGGAAAATGGAGTAATTTTAATTAACAAAAATGTAGTATATAATCAAAATACAAAGAAAAATTATTATGGACCAATAGCAGATGTAAAAGTAGGAGATGAAATAGTCCTTCAACATGATGAAAATGGAGGCAGTAAATCCAATAGAATAAATACGAAATTTGATAAGAAAAAATTGAAAAAAGTAAAGATTATGGCGATTTTGAATAGTGATCCTTTTAATTATAGAGGATCATCGGATGGGCTAAAAATAATTACAACAGAGAAAATAGGTGAAAAATTAATAGGCATAAATGACATTAAGCCTACTGCTTTAAATATAGTTCTAAAAGATATAAAAAGCGAGGAGGCTAGTAAAACAGGTATAGAAAATATAACGAAATCAAATTCATCTTTAATGGCAATAAATAATATAGATAATAATAGAAAAAGTAAATCTACAATATTAATGGTTAAAATATTATTGTATGGATTTGTATTGGTAGTTTCCTTAATAGGCAGTGTTAATATTATAAATACGTTAACAACTAATATTATCCTTAGAAAAAGAGAGTTTGCTACATTAAAATCTATAGGGCTAACTCAAAAGGGCTTAAAGAAAATGATAGTGCTTGAAGGGCTTCTATATGGAGTTGTTGGTGCAGTTTATGGCTCTATTGTAGGAACTGGGATATCATATCTGCTATTTAAATCAATGGGCAATTTTAGAGAATTTGGGTGGATGGTACCTTGGCAGGCAATTGGTATTGCAACAGCAGCATCTCTAATTATTGGATATATATCTGTATTGTCACCATTATCAAGAATTAAACAATCAAATCTAATAGAATCAGTAAGAGAAGATTTTTAGAAAATTTATGATTTGTTTTATTTAGTTACATTTTAAAGATGTATCACTTAATATATTAAACAATTAAGTAACAATATCCCATTATTTTATGTTAATATGATATTGTCAGAGAATATTCATAAACATAAGGGGGACTTATAAAAATGAAAATGAAAAGACATATATTTATATTGTCATTGATTATGCTAATATGTACATCATCAATGACCACTCTAGCTACAAACAATACATTGACAGGACCATTGACAACAAAATCTGTATATGGCTTACTTCCAGAAAATTTAGCAACTAAAACCAGCGGTGTTGTAGAATTTAAAAAAGGAAATATCAATAAGGCTAATAGTTTTTCAACAAATGATTACGTCGATACGAAAGCTGTTGCAGAGAAAAAAGCTTTTTATATGACTACTGATTATGATAGTTTAAGTGTACAATATGCATTAATAGATAATGGGAAAATTGTGTTATCTGGCAATTCAGGTGTATATTCAAAAGAAAATACTAAAGCATTAACAGCTCACAGTATGTATGGTATAGGTTCAGTTAGTAAGATGTTTGTAACAACTGCTGTAATGAAATTAGTAGACTCCGGTAAAATTAAATTGGATACTCCAATTACGGAATATATTAAAGAGTTTAAAATGGCAGATGATAGATACAAGAAGATTACAGTTAGAATGTTGTTAAATCATTCATCAGGATTAATGGGATCTAGTTTTTCCAATACACTTCTTTTTGGAGATAATGATACATATTCCCATGATACTTTTTTAGAGCAATTAAAGTTGCAACGCCTAAAAGCAGAGCCAGGTGCTTACTCGGTATATTGTAATGATGGTTTTACACTTGCTCAAATCTTAGTGGAACATGTGACAGGAATTGATTATACAACCTATATAACAAATACTTTTGCGAGTCCTCTTAAAATGGAGGATACTAAAACACCGGTTAGTAAATTTGATAGAGATAGATTAGCTAAGACATATTATAATGGGATTTCTAGTTATTTACCAGCAGAAGATTTAAATGCTATTGGTGCTGGTGGGGTTTATTCAAGTGCAGAAGATTTATGTACTTTTGCAACAACATTCACTAAAAATTCAAATGGAATTCTTTCACAAAAATCCATAAAGGCAATGGAGAATAAGGAATATTTAAATGGTATTTGGACAAACGATAGTGATAATATATTGGGCTATGGACTAGGTTGGGATAGCGTAAATCTTTATCCATTTAATTTGTATAATATAAAGGCATTATCAAAAGGCGGAGATAGTATTTTTTATCACAGCAATTTGACTGTTTTACCAGAACAAAATATGGCAGTGGCTGTTGTAACTTCTGGTGGAAGTAGTAGCTATGATCAGATACTTGCTCAAGAAATACTCCTTGCTGCATTAAAAGAAAAAGGTGTTATTAATGAAATTAAAAAAGATAAGACATTTGCAGCGCCGGAAAAAACAACTGTTCCAACAGAGGTGGTGAAAAAATATGAGGGCTTATATGTTTCTGCTTCGGCATTTATTGATATCAAAATTGATAAAACAGGTACATTAAGTTTATCGTATCCTCAGGCACCAGAATATGGGACACAAACTCTTGTTTATACAAAGGATGGAACTTTTGTATCTAGTGAAGGGTCGGCAAGCTTAAAATTTGTAGATGAGACAAATGGAAAAATATACATTAAACAAACTGGTTATCAAAGTTTGCCATTCCTAGGACAAACAGTAGCAAATTTGTATATAGCACAAAAGGAGAATGTAAATAAATTAACAGAAAGTGTTTCAGATGCTTGGGCAAAAAGAGAAGGTAAGAAATATTTCTTAATAAACGAGAAATACTCCTCAATATATATGTTATCATGTCCAAAAGTACAAGTTAGTTTTACGAAAGGGCTTGAAGGATATTTCAGATCAGATAAAATTGTAGATAATAATTCAGCTGTTGCAATCTTAGATGGGCCAGGAATGTTATCGCGTGAGCTAGTGGATTATACATTTTATAAAAAGGATAATTTTGAATACTTAAGTGCAGGTGCTTTTATTTATGTGGAAGAAGATGCACTAGAAACTTTTTCAACAAAAAATGAGTCTACATGTACAATTAATAAAGATGGATATGCTAAATGGTATAAAATAAGCGATGAATCAGCTGATAAGGTAATTACCGTAAAAATACCAGAAAAGGCAGCAGTTGTTGTTTATGATAGTAAGGGAGTTTTAGTGAATGATTCTCTAATTACAGGGGCTAAAGAAGTTACATTACCTAAGGGTGGAACAATAGTATTTTTAGGTGATGCACAGGCTGAGTTTAATATTGAATATAAGGAATAAGAGAGAAAAAATTTGATCCAGGTAGAGAAGATTATTAATAATCTTCTCTTTTCTAATTTGTAGACCTATGAACTTGCTTTAACTTGGGACATAATTGAGGTATTATTAATGTGTTATTACTTAACGATATTTAAGAAGAGGTGAATTACATGAGTAGATTATTATTAGTTGAAGACGATGAATCATTGGCACTTGGCATAGAATTTTCTCTAAAAGATGGGGGATATGAAGTTTTTAGAACATCCACAGTAGAAGGCGGAATGGACTTATTTCATAGAGAATCATTTGATTTGATTTTATTAGACGTTAACTTGCCTGATGGAAATGGATATGAATTATGTAAGTACATAAGAGAAAGTAGTGATGTTCCTATTATATTTTTAACAGCTCTCGATGATGAGGTTAATATAGTTCAAGGTCTTGAAATAGGTGGCGATGATTACATAACAAAACCTTTTCGTGTAAGAGAACTTTTATCAAGAATAAAAGTTGCTATAAGGCGGAACTCTAAAAATATGTCCATAGAAAATACAATGAAAAGCGGAAGTATATTTGTTGATAATATAAAAGGAACAGTAAGAAAAAATGGGGAAGTCATAAATCTAACGGCTCAAGAATACAAGCTTTTATTAATATTTATGAATAAACCTAATGTTTTAATGAAAAGGGATGAGATATTGAGTGAATTATTAGAAGGGGATGATCCTTTTTTTGATGAAAATACTCTATCAGTTTATATTAAAAGAATAAGAGATAAAATAGAAGACATTCCAAGGCAGCCAGAGTATATAGTAAATAAGCGTGGACTAGGGTATAAATGGAATAAAGATGTGGGGTAGATGTATGAAGAAATATTTTATTAATTCAGAACTTAAAATAAGTACGGTTACTTTATTATTTATAATGACTTCGTTTTTAATCATTACATCAATAGTCTTAAAATCACATCATGATAACCTAAAGAATGATTACATAAAAAGTTTGGGGGCAATTGCGCAAAGGGTAACTCAGAAAGATCCTAAAATGGAGAAGGAAATCATACCTCTTATTACAAAAGAGGTTTCAGAGAAAGAGGCTACTAGGGGAAAAACTTTTTTAAAGGAGTATGGTCTAACGGAGGATTTAGAGGATCAACTTTTTCCATATGTTGGTATAACTATAATAAAAAATAATTACTTAATTATATTAATTTTTATTTTTATGGCAGCTATATTATTGGTATTTAATTATTTTCAATATAGTTTTTTCTATAAAAGGATAAGGCAATTAACCCTTGCTGCAAAAAATGTAGTTGAAGGAGACTATGACATAGCTATTAATGAAAATCTGGAAGGGGATTTTTCAAAATTAGCAATCTCATTTAACTCTATGAGAGGGATTATTAAAAGTAATTTAAGTGAGCTACAGGAGGAAAAAAATTTTTTAGCGAATTTATTATCGGATATATCTCATCAGCTAAAAACTCCATTATCATCAGTAATTTTATATAACGATATTATGGTTACAAAGGAGCTTACCACTGAGCAAAACAAACTATTTTTATTAAATAATCAAAACCAACTTGAGAAGATGAATCGGCTAATTAAAAATTTACTTAAGCTTGCAAAGCTCGATGCTAAAGCCATAGAAATTGTAAAAGAAGAACAAAGTTTAAATGGAACGCTGCATGATTCAATAGAGGCATTAGAAAGTAGGGCAATTGAATGCCAGGTTAAGATTTTATTTAATGAAAAAGAAGAAATAGAGTTTAATCATGATGTTTTGTGGCTTCAAGAGGCATTTATTAATATTATTAAGAATGGTATAGAACATACACCTCCGGGTGGAAGCATAAAACTTACGCTTATGGAAAACCCATTATATACAAGGGTTACAATAGAGGATACAGGGGAAGGGATGACGGAGGTTGATTTGCCAAATATATTTAAAAGGTTTTACAAAGCAAAGACAGCAAGGAGGAGTGACTCTATTGGAATAGGACTGTCTCTTTCTAAATCAATAATTGAAGCACATAACGGCATAATTGAAGTACGAAGCAAAGTAAACATAGGAACTATGTTTACAATTACGTTTATTAAATGCTAAATGTAAAGCCTTTTATATTTATGTAGAAGGCTTTACATTTTATTATAGGTTAAAATTAGATTTAGTCTTATTAAAGGATTCTGTGAATACTTATAGTTCCAATAGGTCCGAGTAGACCTACTAATACTACGCTGATAGGACCAGTTGAATTATTAACAAAGCCAAAAGTATCTCCAGCTGTTGCGGCATAAACTATATTAGAACCATTTAACATTGGATTTGTTGCAGTTATAGATATACCACCAACAAAAATTGGACCAGGAAACTTTACCATATCAATTTGTATAGAAACGGTACCGGCATTTGGAGTAACAGATATCTTCCAGTCCAATACATAAACACCTGTTGTATTAAATGTAAATAAACCTGTTAGTGAATTATAACTGTAATCAGGACCTACAATATTTACATTATCATAAATAATAATGGCACCAGTCGCAATTGATCTTTTTTCAGTAGTTATAACACCATTTAAATATGAATTAAAACCAGGACCAGTAGGACCAGTAGGACCAGTGGGACCAGTACAGCCAGTTGTCCCTTTTTTACATTTATGTTGGCAACAGGAAGGAGTTTTATCACAACAGTGCCAGCTTAAATTAGTACTACGAGTATATTCATCTTTTTTATAATATCGATTATTTGTAAAAGGATTATTGTGATACCAGTGGCCTAAATAAAAGACTTCTTTATTACAATTATTATTTGAGTTATTCATAAAATACACCATTCCTAAATATAAGATTTTCTTTTTATGATATGTTAATATAACACTTTGTGTTAAAAAAATATAAAAAATATGTAAAAAGCCTTCTACTTTTACGTAAAAGGCTTAATAATTAATTATTGTTTTAAATTTATTTTAACTTTAAAGAAGTCTAAAGGAAGTTATAGTTCCAATCGGTCCACTTAAATCCACCAATATTATACTAATAGAACCAGTTGAAGTGTTAATAAATTCTAACTCATCCCCTGCTATTGCACTATAAACTACACAAGAGCCATTTAAAGTTGGGTTTGTTGCTGTAATAGAAACACCACCAATAAATGTTCCACTAGGATGTTTTTTTAAATCTATTTGTAAAGAAACGGTTCCAGGATCTGGAGTAATACTCATTTTCCAGTCGAATACATAAACTCCTGTAGTGTTAATTGTAAAGATTCCTGTTCCTAAATCATATGAGTAATCAGATCCTTGAACAATTACATTATCAAATTTAATAGTATCTCCAACTTGAATTTCTGTAGTAGTTGTAGTTATAAAACCATTTAAAAACGAATTAAGACCAGGGCCAGTAGCACCAGTCACTCCAGTACCACCCACTGCTCCAGTAGCGCCAGTTATTCCGGTATAGCCGGTTGCTCCAGTAGTTCCGGTAGTGCCAGTCATTCCGGTATAGCCGGTTGCTCCAGTGCTACCAGTAGCGCCAGTCATTCCGGTATAGCCAGTTGATCCAGTAGCTCCGGTAGCACCAGTTATTCCAGTATAGCCAGTTGATCCAGTAGCTCCGGTATCACCAGTCACTCCAGTATAGCCGGTTACACCTGTATGTCCAGTTACTCCGGTATAGCCAGTTGCACCAGTGTCA
>ERZ1463033.64-NODE-64-length-16244-cov-9.643400_pt1 | contig 16244 bp, 15 predicted proteins | sample MGYA00564481_ERZ1463033 | MGnify/ENA primary metagenome ERZ1463033 (study PRJEB39244, sample SAMEA3635150) | Helicobacter pylori | study: EMG produced TPA metagenomics assembly of PRJEB11511 data set (Assembly of a 5300-year-old Helicobacter pylori...
CTCTCCATACACTCTTTCCCTACACGACGCTCTTCCGATCTAGCTTTTGGAAGGGAAAATAGCAATAATAGTAGATGGGACACCTTTTGTAATTACTGCACCATATTTTTTTATAGATAATTTCCAGACACCGGATGATTATTATTCAAATGTGTATTTTGCTAATGCATCAAGACTTATGAGGGTGGTTTCTTTCTTCGCAGCTAGCTTGTTGTCAGGGCTATATTTGTCTATTGCGACGTATCATTTTTCGATTATTCCATCCGTACTTGCTGTAAAGTTTACAATGTCTAGAGCCGATGTGCCTCTTCCTACAGTAATAGAGTTATTATTAATGACTTTCTTTTTTCAATTACTTAGGGAAGCAGGAATAAGACTACCACAATCTATAGGCCAGGCAATGAGCATTGTTGGAGCTTTAATTTTGGGAGATGCAGTTGTTGGAGTAGGGTTAGCCTCCCAAAGTACTGTAGTAATTGTGGCACTTTCGTCCATTTCTTCTTTTTTAGTTCCTAAGCTTTATGGTGCTTTATCCATATGGAATATAGTAATAATAATTTTTTCTTCAGTTTTGGGGCTACCAGGATTTTATATTGGTTTTTTTATTTTTATAGCACATATGGCTGGACTAGAAAGCTGTGGATATCCATATTTATTTCCTATGGGTACACTAGAGAGTTTTAAATTTAAGGATGTATTATATAGAAAGGATCTTAATAAAATCTCTAATAGTATTTTTGATGAGGATGATTATAATGAGTAAGTATAAAAAAACACTAGTTATAATATGCTTAATAATAAGTTGTTTTAATATGTCAGCATGTTTTAGTTATAGGGACATTAATAGACTTTTATTTGTTACTTGTATAATAATAGATGTAGATAGTAATGGTAATCCTATAATATATTCAGAAGCATATAAGGGGATAAGAGGGGGAACGCCTCAAGGTACGGATGAGAGAATCTTATTCGAGGGAAAGGGAAAAACAATGTTTGAAGCTGTTAGAAATATGAATTCTACTTCCAGTTATAAATTGAATTATACACAGAATAAGGCTATAATATTTACTCAAAATGCCGCAGAAGATGGTCTTGAAAATTACATAGATTTTTTAGATCGGGATCAAGAATTGCTTATTAGACCATATATTGCAATATATTTAGGGGATCCGGAGAAACTTATAAAGATGAATATTCTTCAAGAAAAATACATTGGATTTTTTATAATGCATCTTGTAGAAAATGTTGGCTCGTCCTCAAGAGCTTTAAAATTAAGTCTTAATGATTTTTATAATCAAAGGAATATGGGCGATAAAACAAATATAGTAACCATAATAGATTTCCCAAAGGATGCTATAGAGCAAAGACTCGAGATAAATGGTGGAGCAGTAATTAAAGACGATAAAATGGTTGGCATAATAAGAGCAGACGAAGGGCAGGGATTCAATTTTTTAATGAACGCTGTCTCAAGTGGTTCTTTAGAAATAACTAACCCTTGTGATATTAATAAATTTATAACTTTAGAGATTTTAAAAAGTAAAACTAAGACAGAGATAAATTATGATGGTAAGGTTATTCAACTAAAAAAGCGGATTAAAGTTAATGTAGATTTTGCAGAAGCCCAAAAAAGAATTGTTTTTACAAAGGAAAATGTAAATAAAATTGTAGAGAAATCAGAACAAAATATTGTAGAATCTTGTAATAGTTTATTTGCAAAGTACAAAACTATAGGGATTGACATCTTTGATATAAGTGAACAATTTTACAATAAATACCCAAAAATTAAAATACCAAATAATATTATTAAAAAAACTGAGTTAAAAGTTGAAGTAGAAGTGCAAATAATGAATACGGGTGATCAAAAGAACTTTCAATAATTTGTTTTGCCTTATTAAGGCGATGGTATTCCATCGTCTTTTGTTGTAAACTATAAATATAAACATAGTATATTATTACGGCGTATTTGGGGTGAGATATATGGATTTAAAAAGAATTAGCATCTTGTTAAAAAGGGATGAGGGCACAAAATTAGATTATAAGCAAAAAATTGATATATTAATAGAAAGTGGTAAAAAAGAATTAGCTAAAGATGTATCTGCTATAGCAAATTCTCGTGGAGGACGTGGATATATAATAATTGGGGTTGAGGACAAAACAAAAAGAATTATAGGGATTGATGCAAAAGAATTTAAAGAAGAACAAATTCAACAAATAATTAGTTCAAGATGTGAACCTCCTATTCCAGTATCCATAGATTTTATAGTATATAAAAGCAAAAACCTGGCAATTATAACTATATATGATGGTGGTCAGAAACCTTATCAATTAAGGGAAAATGGTGCGTTTTACATAAGACGAGGGTCAACAACAGATACAATGAGGAAAGAAGAACTAATTTCCTGTTTACAAGAAAATTTTAACCTTAATATTGAGACTATGCCTATTATGAATAGTGATATTAATAGTTTGAATTTCAATATCATCAATAAGTATTTTGAAAATAAAGGCATCTTAGTAAATAACGATAATAGGTTAGAATTTATGGACAATGCAGGGATAACTTTTATAGAAAGAGATTATAATAAAAGGGTAGTTACCCTGGGTGGATTAGTGGTATTCTCCTCAATAAATAGTATTTATTTACCTCATAATATGATAAAGATAATAAATAAGGTAAACGATAAATTTGATGAGGTCATACTTGTGCAAGGTAATTTATTAGATATGTTAGATAGAGTAGAAGAAATTTTAAAGAAGATATTTCCATAAAATTATCCTATAAGTGCAGTTCATGAAGCTGTAAAGAATGCAATACTTTATAGGGATTATACTATATTTTATAAGGAAATTGAAATAGTAGTAAATTATAATAGTGTAAGTGTAATTAGTCCTGGTAATCTATTATTTTCAACTGAAGTTAATACTCATAATTATTTAAAAAGAAATATGTGGATATATGATAAGCTTATAGCTTTAGATGACAAAAAAAGATTTGTAAAATCAGGTAGAGGATTTGCACGAATGAAAAAGGATTTTATTAAATTTGGAAAAGTAATATTTGTGGATTCAAAAGATGATAATACCTTTAGGTCTATTTTTCCCGGAGTTAAGCATTTTATTTGAGCCTATCTTTAATAATATACATATATATTTAATATATATGGAAAAAATAGTTGAAAATAAACTTAATAAATGGTTAAATAGATATAAGTTAAAAAAATATATATAAAGCTATGAAAGAAAAAAGTAACTATAGGAATTATTAAGAGAGCTAGTGGTAGGTGTGAACTAGTTAAGGAATATGGTGAATTACATTCTGGAGTTTTAAGCTGAAATAAAGTTGTTTTAAATTAAGCTGAGACGGGTTGACCTTACGTTATAAGGAAAAAGCGGATTGTTAAATCAATTTGGGTGGTACCACGGAAATTATTTCGTCCCTTTCATAGGGGGCGTTTTTTTTATCCCCAAAAATAAATAGAATTAAAATAAGGAGGAGTAAATCATGGAAAATGTATATGATACACTTTTAGAACGAGGATATTTAAAGCAACTTACTCACGAGGATGAAATCAAGAAAATATTAGGAAAAGAAAAGGTAACTTTTTATATAGGCTTTGATCCAACGGCGGACAGTCTACATGTTGGTCATTTTGTTACTATGATGTTTATGGCACATATGCAAAGGGCAGGACATAGACCTATAGCGTTAGTTGGCGGAGGAACTGCGATGATAGGTGACCCATCTGGTAAAACAGATATGAGAAAAATGTTATCAAAGGAAGAAATTGATCATAATATAAGTTGTATAAAAACTCAGCTTTCAAGACTTATAGATTTTAAGGATGATAAAGCAATACTTGAAAACAATGCAAACTGGTTATTAAATTTAAATTATGTAGAATTTATAAGGGATATAGGAGTACATTTTACAGTAAATAAGATGTTAGCTGCTGAGTGTTATAAACAGAGATTAGAAAAGGGTTTGTCTTTCCTTGAATTTAACTATATGCTTATGCAAGGATATGATTTTCTAATGTTAAATCAGAAATACGGATGCACTATGGAATTAGGTGGAGACGATCAATGGTCCAATATTATTGCTGGTATGGAACTGATAAGAAGAAAAGAAAGTAAAGCTTCTTATGGAATGACTTGTGCATTATTAACAAATAGTGAAGGTAAGAAAATGGGAAAAACAGAAAATGGAGCTTTATGGCTTGATGCAAACAAAACATCTCCTTATGATTTTTACCAATACTGGAGAAATATAGAAGATTCTGTTGTGGAAAAATGCTTAGCCTTACTTACTTTTGTATCAATGGACGAAATTAGGAGGCTTTGTGCTTTAAAGGGTGAAGAAATTAATGAGGCTAAAAAAGTTTTAGCTTTTGAGGTTACAAAACTTATTCATGGAGAAGAAGAAGCTATGAAGGCTCAAAGCGCAGCACAAGCATTGTTTGGTGCTGGAGTTGATATGAGTAGCGTGCCGACGGTATCTATCACACAAAGCATGCTAGGCACAGGATTAATGGATATATTAGTCTACACTAAGGTATTACCATCAAAAGCAGAAGCTAGAAGACTAATAGAACAAGGTGGATTAACTATCAATGATAAGAGGATAGAAGATAAAAATGCAACTCTAGTAGATACTGATTTCAAAGATGGTAAAGTACTTATTAAAAAAGGAAAGAAAAAATATTACTCATTGATCATTGAATAAAAAATTCTAAAAGACAAAGTTAAAATTTATATTTTAGCTTTGTCTTTTGATTTTAAAGGTAAGGTTAATATTTATAGAAAATTATTAATATCCCCTTCAAAAAAGTGGTTTGTATACGATAATAAAATATTGATGACTTTTTAAATATTAGTAACTTAAACAAATGGGAGGTGGCTTATGGCGATAATTAGCAATAATCCAATTTTGCAAAATCCTTTAGCTAAAAAAGCTTTTAGTAAAATATCTTTCGAAGCTGGAGAGAAATTCAATGCAAGAATAGTAAGTATAGATCAGCAAAAAGGGGAAGTTAATTTAAAGTTATTAGATGGATGGCAATTTGTGGCCAAGCTAGATAAGCCACTAGAACAAGGCACTAGCGGTAGTGTGTTGAATTTTGAAGTAGAGGGATTTGAAGAGGGAAAGCTTAAAATAAAGCTAGTATATGAGGATAGTAAAAACGTAGAAAATGACATTTTAAAAGACAATCATAGTGGAAAATCATTAAGTACTGACAAAACAGATGCTTTACTTTTTGAAAAAATGATAAAACATGATATGCCTCTAACTAAGGATAATATAACTGATATAAAAAACTTAGTTGACTTCAAAGGGAAAATATCTTTGGATGGGGAAAAAGAGGATGCCTTTATAACTAAATATATTGAAAGTAGAAACATTGATCCAAATAGTGCTAAAGCAAATGAAATAACAAAAGTTTTAAAAGATTTTTTTGTAGTTTTAAAGAACCTAAATGTTGATGAGATATTATTATTTAAAGAAAATAATATTGGATTTACTAAAGAAAATCTTGAAAGCTTTATAAAGCTATTTAAGGGCGATTCGGCTATATATAACAATTTAAAAGAAATTAACAACTATCTATTTAGCGGTGGAGAAAATAAAGATATGCAAGGTTTGATTAAGCCTTCCGCAGTAAGTCAAAATCAGAATGCTATTGCAATGGCTAAAAACAATGAAAGAACTAGTACAGAGGAATCATTTATAGATAGTAAGCCTTATAATAGTAATTTTAAAGAAATAGTTAGTCTAATAAATAAAGAACTTAAAAATTTAGGTATAAATCATACAGTTTCAAGTTCTGTTATTGAAAGTTTAGAATCAGGTGAAAAGTTGGGACAAGGTGAAAGTTTACAGCAAGATAAAAACTTGGAACTAAGTAAGAATCTTAAATTACAAAATGAAAGTTTTAATAAAAGTGAAATTAAAACTTTGGTGGACAAAATTTTAAAAATAGAAAATATAAAAATAAGCCCAAATAGTAGCATTAAACTTATAGGAAATTTAGAGAAAAAATTAAACACAAGTGAAACATTTTTAGATAACAAGTCTGATAATAATTTTAAAGAGGTAGTTAGTCTAATAAATAAAGAACTTAAAAATTTAGGCCTAAATCATATAGTATCAAGTTCTACTATTGAAAGTTTAGGAACGGGTGAAACTTTAGGATCAGATGAAAAATTGGAACAAGTTGAAAATTTACAACAAGATAAAAATTTGGAACCAACTAAAAATTTGAAATTACAAATTGGAAGTTTTAATAAAGGAGAACTTAAAACTTTAGTGGACAAAATTTTAAAAATGGAAAATATAGAAATAAGTTCAGATAATAGTACAAAAATTATAGACAATTTAGAGGAAAAATTAAACACAATAGAAATTGAGCTTAGAAGTAAAAACTTAGACAATATAAAGCAAAATGGAGAGATTCCTTTGAATAAGTTGGATAAAGCTACTGTTAGTGAGGGTAAAATAGATAATAAAAGTTCTACAAATACCAAGGTTAATGGCTATGGTAAAAATAATTCACTTAACGAAATTATAAATATGATAAAAAAGGAATTGAATTTTTCAGAGATAGATAAAAAAGTTATAGATAATGTGGAAAAGGAGATAGCAAAAACAACTACGGATATTCTTATTAAGGATCAAATCAAATTAAAGACAGGTGAGATTAAAGATATAGTTAAGGATATTATTCAAAATAAGCTTAACTTTAAACCAGAGACTTATGAGAAAGTTATGGATATGTTTAATCAAAAGCTTAATGATATAAAAATATTTAATTCTATTTCTCAGCAGTATTATTATTTGGATTTGCCTATAAATGTTAAAAATGATGAGTATCAACTTAAATTAATCATTAAAGATGATAGAAATAAAGGTAAAAAGATTGATAGTACAAATGTAAAGATTGCTACTAGTATAAAAACAATAAATATGGGAACAATTGATGCATATATTAAAATTAACAATAGTAGCATGAATATTGACATTAATTGCAATAAAATTTTTGTCGAAGTTTTGGATATTAGCAAGGAAAAGTTAGTTAAGGATTTATCAAGTTTAAGTTATAGAGTTAGCATTAATGTAAACAAGAAGGTTAACGAGTTTACGTTAGCCGAGTGTGGGGAATTTTTTAATGATAGAAGTTTTAATGCAATCAATATAAAGGTATAATGTAATTAAGGTGTTTAAGACGATTAGCATATGAGGTGTGTTAAAATGAAAAAGATAAAAAAAGCTACTGCAATAAAATATGAAAATGGATATGATGCTCCTATAGTAACTGCGGCTGGAATAGGTTACATTGCAGATGAAATTCTTAGAACTGCAGAGGAGAGTAAGGTTGCCATAGTACAAAATGAAGAATTAGCGAATTTACTCTCAAATGTTGATATAGGATCGGAAATACCCGTAGAATTATATGATGCAATAGCAAAGGTCATTGCTTATGTTATGGATATAGATGCATTAATGAAAAAAAATTAGAGCTTAAAAAAGAATATAGTGTAGTTAATTAGGAGGTATATTATGGCGTTGTGGGCAATATCAGATCTTCATTTAGCTATCAATTCGGATAAACCTATGGATATATTTGGAGAAAAATGGAGTAATCATCATGTGAAAATTAAAAAAAATTGGATTAACAAAATATCTCTAGAGGATACGGTACTAATTGCGGGAGATATTTCGTGGTCCATGCATATGTCTGAGGGCATGGATGATTTAGATTGGATTCATGAGCTTCCAGGAAGAAAAATACTTATCAAAGGGAATCATGATTATTGGTGGAGTGGTATAACGAAGCTTAATGCTCTCTATGAAGATATGAATTTTATACAAAATAATTTTTTTAATTATAATGATGTTGCTATATGTGGAACGCGGGGATGGAATTGTCCGGGGTCAAAACAATTTTCTATTCATGATGGAAAAATATATAATAGAGAATTAATAAGACTTAGAATTTCATTAGATGCAGCAGTTAAGAGTGGATATAAAAAATTTATTGTAATGCTTCACTATCCACCTACTAATGATAAGTTTGAGGAAACTGAACTTATTAGTATAGTAAAAGAATATAATGTTTCAAAAGTAATTTATGGTCACTTGCATGGACCATCTTTAAATAGGTTATATGAAGGAAATATAGAGGGCGTTGATTATATAGTAACATCTTGTGACTACTTAGATTTTAATCCTTTAAAAATATTAGAATAAAATATAAGTTAATTCAATGTGTATAATTAAGAAAAATAAATTTATTTATGTGGATAACTTATTAAATAGTCAAAGGCACATAAAGATAAATAACAGGTCAAATAATCACGTTTTAAAATGTGATTATACTGACTTCTTGTTTATTTTTATATGCCTTATTATTATTACTTAAATAATTTAGAAAAAAAACTAGATTTTTTGGTGTTTTCTAATGGCTCAAAATTTTCTGTAGAAGATTTGTTTGAATTATCAGTATCGGCTAATAATGCAGCAGCTTCTTCTTTGATTAGATCTTTCATGTCTCGTGCAAGTTCTTTTAAATTTTGTTTAACATTAGGGGTTGTTATCACATTGCTAAACCAAACTAAAGAATCTTCCGTATGTCCAAGGCGTCTATTTAATTCTCCGATAAGGTACATAGCACTGTATTTATCCATGCCATATATGGGGAATGCTTCGGCGTAGTATGCATCACTAAGGCCTTCTAGAGCTTGGCCTAAAAATACTAGTTCGATTTCTTTAGAGGCCTGCGTATCTATTAGCCTGTACATCCAGGCAAGTTTCATGCAATTTATTGCTTTCTTACTAGATTTTGCATTTGTTATAACATAATTTAAAAGAGATAACTTATATCTTTCAATAGCAACATGAACATCGTAAACCTCTGGGTACATTCGTCCGTGCCACTTGGTTGATATAGATTTTTGGACTTGCTCTATTTCTATACTTCGTATAGTATAAAAATCTGTTTTCATAGCTGCATATCCACAAGAATTACAAAGCCATACATCATAGAAATAAGGATTAATTAATGAGTACCTAATAAAAAAATCACTGTCTTTTTTTATCATTCTATAAGCAGAGGATTTTACTGTTGCAGCCTTGAATACGTGGTTACAAACAGGGCAAGTAACCTCTTTATTATATAAAAAAGATTTTTCCTTGTTTTCCTTGCTTTCTTTTACGGCTTCAGTTTCTTTGTTATATATGTTAATATGGTCTATATTATCAAATCCCATATTCTCTAGACCGGAAAATATATTTTTATCCATTTAATCACCTCAAAGTTAGATTTAATGTGGTATGATTAGTTATATAATTTACTATATTTTACTTAATAAATTGCTATTATAGTAATTTAGTAGTAAATTAATTATAACAGAAAATTAACATAAATATAATATTAATGTAAAACGTAACCATAAAAATCGATATGTTAATTATAAATCTTAAAAGAAAGAACATGAAATATTATGTAAAGGACTGAGAATATGGCAATAAGAGAGTGGAAAAGATTTCTAATTCCTTATGAACAGGGTGTTGAGGAGTTAAAAGTAAAGTTTAGAAGTATAAGAAGAGAATATAGACGTAAAAATGACTACTCACCTATAGAATTTGTTACAGGGAGAGTAAAAGAGATATCTAGTATCCTTGAGAAAGCTAACAAATTCTCTATTCCTTTGGACAGAATTGAATTTGAGATGGAGGATATAGCTGGAATAAGAATAATGTGCCAATTTGTTGATGATATTGATAAGGTGGTAAATTTAATTCGCAAGCGACGTGATATGCAGATAGTTTATGAAAAAGATTATGTTGCAAATGTAAAAGGTAGTGGATATAGAAGTTATCATATGATTATAAAATATCCTGTGAATTTAGCTGGTGGTCAAACTGAAATACTCGCAGAATTTCAAATCAGAACACTTGCAATGAATTTTTGGGCTACGGTTGAACATTCTCTAAATTATAAGTATAAGCATGATATTCCAGAGTATATAAGAAAAAAACTTAAAAATGCTGCAGATGCTGCTTTTCAACTAGATGAACAAATGCTAGAAATTAAAGATGAAATTAAAGATGCACAAAAACTGTTTGAGGTAAAATCTAATTTGGTATCGGATATAATGAATAATATACTTATGTTATCATCTCTTGGAAAATTAATGGATGCAACTAGGTATAGAGAACAAATAAATAAGTTATTAGAAGAAGGAGAAGTTTTTGAACTTAGTAGTTTACTTCGTGCAACTCAAAAAACATTAGACATGTATAAGGCATAATCAAAAAGGAGTAGAACATTTTAAATAAAATGTTCTACTCCTTTTTTTTAAGAAACTACTATATTAACCAGTCGTCCTTTGATTACAATAACCTTGCGCACAGTTTTACCTTCAAGAGCGGCAATGAATGTTTCATCATTTAAAGCGGCTTGTTTTATACTTTCTTCATCTAAACCTTGAGCTATAGTTATTCTAGATTTAATCTTACCATTTATTTGAATGGCAATCTCTACTTCATCTTTAATAAGAGCATTCTCATCAAAGGTAGGCCAGCTTTGGTTGAATATGGAGTAATCCATACCTAATGTCTCCCATTTTTCTTCTGAAAAGTGAGGAGCGAAGGGAGCTAAAAGCTTAAGGTAATCTATAAGCACATCTTTTAATAATTTACTGTTTATACTTTCGTAATTAACATATTTTGATACAGCATTTGTAAGTTCCATAAGTCTTGCAATTGAAGTATTAAATTGAAGTTTTTCAGTATCTTCGCTAACACCTTTTATTGCGAAATTTCTCCAATAGTTCAATTCTTTCTCATTAACACCAATAGAAGTTACATTATTAGTTCTTTTTAAAATTTCGTCACTTCCAGTGTCTACAGCTCTTTCTATTCTATCAACAAATCTTGATATAGCTTTTATACCATCATCACTCCAAGCGCCACCCTCAGTATAACCAAAACCAAACATTAAGTACATTCTAAATACATCTGCTCCAAACTCTTTTATGTACTTGTCTGGTGAGATTGTGTTCCCTTTGGATTTACTCATCTTTAATCCATCTTCTCCGAGTATTAAACCTTGGTGAGTAAGAGATAAGAATGGTTCATCGAAGTTTAAATATCCCATATCTCTAAGAGCTTTTGTGATAAACCTTGCATATAGTAGATGCATGCATGCATGTTCAGGACCTCCTACATACTTGTCTACAGGTAACATTTTGTTTATTAAGTCCGTATCGAAAGCTTTTTCACTATTTTTATTATCTACATATCTTAAATAGTAGAAAGAAGAACAAACGAATGTATCTAAGGTATCAGCTTCTCTATGAGCTGGGCCTCCGCAAACAGGACAAGTTACATTAATAAACTCCTCACATTTAGCTAAAGGTGATTCTCCGTTTGGTGTAAATTCTACATCATAAGGTAACTCTACTGGTAGCTGAGTCTCAGGTACAGGAACAGTTCCACATTTGTCACAGTGAATTATTGGAATAGGTGCGCCCCAGTATCGTTGCCTTGAAACTAACCAATCACGAAGTCTAAAGTTTACTTTACCGGAACCTAAGTTCATGGTTTCCAATTTCTTAACTATTGCTTCTTTTGCATCATTTGTAGATAAACCATTAAATTCTTCACTATTTATAATTTTACCATGTTCAGTATAAGGAAGTTTTTCATCGTCTTCATTCTTGCTTTTAAAACCAACGATTACTCTTTCAATAGGTAAATTGTATTTAGTAGCGAAGGCAAAATCTCTATCATCATGAGCTGGAACAGCCATTACGCAACCAGTTCCATAAGTGTTTAGAACGTAGTCTGCAATCCAAATAGGAACTTTGCGTCCATTTATAGGATTTATAGCATAAGAACCTGTAAATACACCAGTTTTATCTCTTGTAATAGACTGCCTTTCTATATCGGTTTGTTTCCTGGCATCATATTTATAAGATTCAACAGCATCCTTATATTCATCCTTAGTAAGAATGTCAACAAGATCATTTTCAGGAGCTATAACTACATATGAAACGCCATATAGAGTGTCTACCCTTGTTGTAAATACACTAAAGTCTACATCAGAATCTGATACCTTAAAAGTAACATCAGCACCAGTAGATTTACCTATCCAATGTCTTTGCATTGCTTTAGTTTTTTCTGGCCAATCTAAAGTTTCAAGCATTTCTAGTAGTTCCTCAGCATAGTCAGTAATTTTTAAAAACCACTGAGTTAAATTCTTTTTAGTAACTTCAGTACCACATCTCTCACAAGAACCATCTGCAAGTACTTGTTCATTTGCAAGAACTGTATTACAACTAGGGCACCAATTTACTGGGGCTTTTTTTCTATAAGCAAGACCCTTTTCAAATAATTTTAAGAATAACCATTGAGTCCATTTATAATAATCAGGTCTACAAGTTACAACTTCATGATCCCAATTAAACATAGCTCCCATAGCTTTTAATTGTTTTTTCATATTAACGATATTTTGCTCAGTAGAATCTTTTGGATGAACACCTGTTTTTATTGCGTAGTTTTCGGCTGGTAGCCCGAAAGCGTCAAAACCCATTGGTTGAAATACATTATATCCTTGCATTCTTTTCATTCTAGCCCAAGTATCTACGGGCCCATAGTTAAACCAATGTCCAGCATGTAATTGGCTTCCAGATGGGTAAGAGAACATTTCAAGTACATATAATTTTCTTTGAGTATTATTATCATCAAATTTGTATAGATCCGTGTCTTCCCATTTTTGTTGCCATTTTTCATCTATGCCTGTATTATACTTCGCCATTAATATTCCTCCTGTTATGTTTTAATCTTAAATATGATTAATTATTTTTTCTATATAGATTTTTGCCATTAGATGTAAAAATATGTATAACCATAAAATAAAAAAAACTTCCATCTCAAAAAAGAGACGAAAGTAATATTCCGCGGTACCACTCTAGTTAGGTTTTACACCTCACTTGCAAATATAACGGTTTTAACCGTACTTGTTTTTACAAGTAGGCTTTTACTTACGATGTAAGTCTATACTTACAAGTAAGTTCATAGGTAAGTTCATATTTTATCATTACTGCTTTGCAGCTAACAGCAGCTCTCTAAAAAATGATATAAATACTAATACTCCTAATCAAAGCTATTTATTATATTAGTGTTTGTTTATTGTTGGATTATTATCCATTATAATTTAAATAAAATTTTGTGTCAATACCATAAGCTCATGAGTACTTAGGTATTTTTATTTGAATTTCTTTAAAAGGTTTTTATTAGCATAAGCTATAAAAGCAGTAAGTGCATAATCATAGACTACAAAGCCAACTTCCACAAGAATAAGGAGCAAATAAAGATTTATATTTATATTTGGGATTTTTAGGAATAACATTTTATATATAAACACGATTATACCTGAGGTTATATTAAAATACAATAACTTTAGTACAATTTCTATAGGAATATTTCTCAATTTTTCTACATAATATTTTACAAAACCATAGGAACCAAAAATTAATATATAGCTCAGGCCTATAAGCTTTGATGGTATAATAAATAAACTAAGCAAGGAAACAGCACCGTAGACTACAACAGTATTCTTTACTCCAGTAAGCATAATGGAAAGAGGAATAATGCAGGAAGCTATACAGAGTACAGATAATCTGTTTGTAGGTATAACGGAGGATATATATAGTAATATCAAACTAAGTGCTGCGAATATTCCACCTTTAGCAATATGGTTAGATTTCATAAAATCATCTCCTAAATTAATAGACTTAGCAACACGAAATAAGATCTCCGCCTAAACATTCACAAATGGTATCTGCACACCAGAGGTTAAGGCACATGTTACCCATACCGCCGGAATTGTTATTTGTCCTACCATAATAGTTATTTCTATAATTTGAAGATTGATTATTTAGTTGATTAAAACTTTGTCTGTATTCAACATTATTAGGTTCTTGAGTGCAGGCACGATTAATAAAAGTATAGGCACTATCATGCCAACCTTTTTTTAGGTGAACTGTTCCCATTAAAAAATTCCACTCAGCAGTTTTTGTGTTCATGGAGCCTAATTTTTGCTCAGCAGAGGGGAGGTTACCACTATTTATATCCATTCTTATAGATTGATATATATTGTTATTATTGTAGTCATTATTTGAACTTGAACCATTGTTAGAAGAACTATAATTGTTTGATGAACTGTTATTATTAGAAGATCCATTGCCTTTCATAAGTGTATCATAAGCTTCATTTAATTCTCTCATTTTAACTTCAGCCAAATCTTTTAATGGATTGTTACCATATTGATCAGGATGATACTTTTTTGCTAGTTCTCTATAAGCTTTTTTAATTTCTTCTTTAGAGGTTCCTTCTTTTACACCAAGTACTTCATAGGGATTTGCCATTTTTATCTTCCACTCCTTTTAAATTATCAATAGTTTCTTTATTAAATACTTTATCCATTTTTTCCATGAGTCCTAGCTCTAGTATATTACTTAATATATCTTCATTTTTAATCAAAGGTAAATTATTCAAAAATTTTAAGCACGAAGATGCACAAGTAGCCAATATAAAATCAATTCTTGGCTTAATTAATATAGAAAAACTTTTGAAATCCAGATTATCTGTATTAAGTAATGAATTTATAGCATTAAAAGAATTACTTTTTATATCTTTTTCTAAGTCATCATAAGCATCTATAATATATATCCATTTACCTAAATTATATCCAAGCCAGTATAAATCACCTTTAAAAGAGGATTCTTTATAATAAAAGGATATTATAAAACCTGTAAGATCAGCAAAGACATGCGATAACTCATCTATAGATAGATGTTCATTAATACCCATATCATTATGATTTGCCTCTAGAGTGTTTAGAAGTAACAGTTTGTCTTTTGTATACTCTATTACATCAGTATATGATAATTCTGCTTTTGGTAAATAGGTTTTTAAAAATATTGAATAAATTTTGCTCTTCATTGTTTTATTATCTTGGACATCATCCATTAGTTTATAATAAGCTAATGTAACATTGCAAAAAGCAGCGTAATCTAAAGCTTTATTATTATTTATCATAAGTCTTTTTTTTAATGGGTGTATTAAACATTTGAATTTAACGAAACTATATTTACTTTCTGATAAGGAATCCAAAAGTACTGCTAAAAATGTCATGTCAAAATTTAGAGTAAGTCTTGGAAGATTACCAAAATCATTTTTTATGGAATTACATAGACCACAATAATAAGCTTTGAATATCTCGTAGTCTTTTATCTTCATTTCCATTTTACATGGAGTTACATATCCAAACATTATAGCTTTTCCATTGATTTTTTGGCTTTTAATATTTCATAAATACTTTTAGAGGTAGTATCTGCTAAACTATAACCAAGTAATCTTACAACTTCTTCAATCTCAGCTTCCGATGCACTTTCAATTTCTATATAAGGAAAAGGACAAAATTCCTTCTCATTTATGTCAATTTCTATAAGAGTATTTTTATATTTATAGCTTTCTCTATATTTTTTAATAGACTGCATAAGCTCGAGGCCTAAGGCTTCAAATATTCCCCTCGCTGCAATTTCATCTTTAATTTCAGATTCATGCTCATCCATAATTTTATATTTTTCTTGGCTTATTAGTTTTTTTGTGGTGATATAGTGAATAGTTGAATTTTTTAAATTATCTTTAATTGTACGTATTCTTGCATAGCCTTTACCGAGTAGTAGTCTTTTATCCGAGAAATCATAAATATTATTTATTTGATCCTCTTGTTTTACTTTTATGCAATTTAAACTTAATAATTTTTGGCGAATTTCCTTAACATCAATGTCTATAATTCTAAGCTCTATTTCTTTCAAAATAATCCTCCTTGATACTTTAGGGTATATAATGATCAATTAATTAATTAACCATTAATTGTGATTATATCATAACTTAAATAAAGTAACATTAATAATTCATTAAAATTATCAATTTTGATAGCAATATATGACTTTGTTATAATCATAAATACATAGTATAATAGTTAAGCACATTCAAATAAGTAAACTCATCTCTTTCAGAGCTGTTGAAGCATCTCTTAAGGAATGGTACAGTCCCTCAGGAGATGATTAACTTGCGAATTATTTTCATGTGCCTTAGATAATTATTAAGGTGGTGTTTTTTTGGAGTATATAAAAGAAGTTAATATAAATGAGGCTATTATTCATGTTTTAGA
>ERZ1463033.65-NODE-65-length-16089-cov-10.331234_pt1 | contig 16089 bp, 14 predicted proteins | sample MGYA00564481_ERZ1463033 | MGnify/ENA primary metagenome ERZ1463033 (study PRJEB39244, sample SAMEA3635150) | Helicobacter pylori | study: EMG produced TPA metagenomics assembly of PRJEB11511 data set (Assembly of a 5300-year-old Helicobacter pylori...
TCGCTGACCCTCATAACCTGATTTGGGTAATTCCAACGTAGGGAGTTTATTACAATGTTTTTTGTTGCAAGCTCTTTATGAGCTTGCTTTTTTTTATTTGAAAAATAATATAACTGTGAGGGAGACTATAAAATGATGTATACAACTCAAATGGATGCTGCAAAAAAAGGTATTATAACTGGAGAGATGAAGATAGTTGCAAGAAAAGAAAATATGCCAGAAGAAGTTTTAAGAGAAAAAATATCAAGAGGAGTAGTCGCAATTCCTGCTAACAAAAATCATAAAATACTAAGTCCTGAGGGAGTTGGGGAAGGTTTAAAAACAAAAATCAATGTAAATCTAGGTATTTCAAAAGATTGCTGTGATATTGATGAAGAAATGAAAAAGGTACAGTTATCAATAGATATGAAAGCTGAAGCTGTTATGGATTTAAGCTCCTTTGGTAAAACTGAAGAATTTAGAAAAAGACTTATTTCTGATTCTACTGCTATGATAGGTACTGTTCCAATTTATGATGCCTTAGGTTTTTATGATAAAGAATTACAGGATATTACTTCAAAAGAATTAATAGATGTTGTAGAAAAACATGCAAAAGATGGAGTTGACTTTGTAACAATACACGCTGGTTTAAACACAGCTACTGCAAATGTATTTAAAAGAAACAAGAGAATAACTAATATTGTGTCTCGTGGAGGATCACTCCTATATGCTTGGATGGAATTAAACCATAAAGAAAATCCTTTTTATGAACATTTTGATGAAATATTAGAAATATGTCAAAAATATGATTTAACTTTAAGCCTTGGTGATGCATGTAGACCCGGCTGCATTAATGATGCAACTGATGCTTGTCAGATTCATGAATTAATGGTGCTTGGTGAATTAACTCTGAGAGCTTGGGAAAAAAATGTACAAGTTATAATAGAAGGACCAGGTCATATGGCAATAAATGAAATCGAGGCAAATGTACTACTTGCCAAAAAATTATGTCATGGTGCACCTTTTTATATTTTAGGACCCCTAGTTACAGATATTGCACCAGGATATGACCATATTACAAGTGCCATAGGAGGTGCTTTAGCTGCAAGCTGTGGAGCTGATTTTCTTTGTTATGTAACTCCAGCAGAACATCTAAGACTTCCGAATGTCGATGATGTACGTGAAGGAATTATTGCATGTAAAATTGCAGCTCATGCTGGTGATATAGGCAAAAAAATTCCAGGTAGCCGCGACTGGGACAATGAAATGAGTACAGCTAGGCAAGCTCTTAATTGGAAGAGAATGTTTGAACTTGCAATAGATCCAGAAAAAGCCATAAGATATAGAAAAGAATCAATGCCAGAAAATGCTGACAGTTGCACAATGTGTGGTAAAATGTGTTCTGCAAGAACTATGAATAAGATAATGCAAGGTAAAGATCTTAATATATTAAGAGACGATTCATAAATTTTTATAACTTCATGTTAAATAGAATAAAGAGTATGCAGAAAGTTTTTCTGCATACTCAAAAAAAGTATATGATCACACACTTTTAAAATAAACACTTAACTTTTCTCTATCAACTATGAATTTTCTATGTTCTATCTTAACCATTCCCATATTTTCTAGCTCTTTTACGGCCCTTGAAATAGTTTCCCGAGAGCTACCTAACATATCTGCCAAATAGGTTATACTTATTTTAACATCTATTAAAATCCCCTCAGGAGTTTCTAAGCCATAATCTCTAGACAACTTCCAAAGCTTAGCAGCTACCCTTTTATCCATTTTAGTAGGAACAGTGTTTTTAATCTGCCTATACAATCGTCTTATTTTCTTGCTCATAGAGTATAATATAACCTCTGTAAGCTTAAAATCTTGCTGCATAATATCTAATAGATCTCCTTTTGATATGCTTATAATCTCACTGTTTTCAAACGCTTCACAACTAACCGAGCTTGTATAATTATCAAAATTCACTTCATTTACAATCTCACCCTTATTCAAGATATAAATAACCCTCTTTTGACCTTTTTCTGATAATCTGTACATTGATACCTTTCCCTCTAGCACTATATATATGTTATTTAAACGTTCTCTTTCCCCAAACAACATTTGTGATTTCTTAAGATTTTTTAGTGCAACTTTTTCTCTTATTAAATCTAAAGTTTTATCCTCAATACATTCTAACAAAGGAAGGTCTCTTAATTGCCTAATAGTTACTTGTGGCATTTTAATTTCTCCTTATGATCTCAGTATATTTATAAATATATATCATTTTACTAATCGTTCTCCATTATACCATAAGCTTCCTTTAATTTTGCTTTGTGAATATACATAGCTTTATCAGCTTGTACAAATGTATAATTTATACTTTCATTTTCATCTTTGTTATAAAATGCATATCCATAAGCAAGTACAATTTTAATGTGCCTTTTTTGATTTATTTTAATTAATAAGTCATCTAAATTAGATAAAACACTCTCTAATAATATTCTTGTAATCTCGTTACAAATAACACAAAATTCATCGCCACCGATCCTATAAGCCTTACCAACCCCCATAAAGCTTTTCTCTATAATTTTTGCAGCATAAAAAATCATTTCATCTCCAACTTTATGTCCATGTTTATCGTTAGTCCTCTTTAAGTTATTTAAATCAAACATAATTATTATTGCATTTTTTTCTTCGGTTCCATATCGTTCCATTTCCTTTTCAAATGCAACACGATTTCTAATTCCAGTTTGGACATCATATTTGAATTGTAGCTCAAGCAAAAAAATATAATATATCAGCAAAGATATGGATGTACAGCCCCAAATTAGTATCAAATCTTTAAATAAAATTTGAAGAATTATTCCTAGTATAGGTATAAAAACAACAGGAATTAAAATTTTTTTATCTTCCATTTCATATTTAACGCTATTTCTGATTACAGTTATTACAAACAATACATAATAAAATATACAAATTATAGTTGGCAGTAAAAACAAATTTCCTCGTGTATATTGATTTTGAGCATCTACAAAAAATATGAAGCCCGTTTTATAACTTAAAATACACATAAAAGCATTAAAACATAATGGTATTGTTAAAAAGCAATTATACAAAAATTTTTTTTCTTTATTACTATTAAAAAACAAAAGAATAAAAGGAACTAGGGGACTCAAAGAAAATCCTAAGATATTAGCTATCCGTTGAGGCATCATAAGTTTGTTATTACTTGAAAGTTCCATTAAAATAGTCGTTATTTCTAGAATTAACAAAATAATCGTAGTCACTGCTGCTGCTATATAAATCATATTTTTTTTATTACATACAACAACATTTCTCTTAGCAAAACTTATTGTAAAACAAAGTGCGATGATTGCAATAACATCCGTACTGATTAATGATATCATTTTAGTCATATCCTTCCCTTTAGTTCTTAATCTACTTTGTGCTTATTCATCTTATAAATTATTCATTTAATTATACTATGATTACTGTAGATTGGATATAAACAAAATTAAAAAATATGTATAAACAAAATAAAAGCACCCTATAGGATGCTTCGAATTTTGTAATATTATATAAAATTTATTATTAATTTTATTTTTTTATAGCTTAGGATTTTATCCAAGTATTTTTGCTAAATCATCCTCTGGCGTACTTATTGCTCTAAGGTCAAATGTATCAATTAAGAATTGTAATACATTAGGGCTTAAAAAAGCTGGAAGTGTTGGTCCAAGGTATATTCCTTTTACTCCAAGCGACAATAATGCTAGTAAATCAGCTACAGCTTTCTGTTCATACCAAGTTATGATGAAAGAAAGTGGTAAATCATTAATGGTGCACTCAAATGCATCAGCTAGTGCGTTAGCTATTATAACTGCAGAATATGCATCGTTACATTGACCAACATCAAGCAATCTTGGAAGTCCTGCAACTTCACCAAACTCTAATTTATTAAAACGATATTTTCCACAGGCTAAAGTAAGGATAATACAATCTTTTGGGACTTGCTTTGCAAATTGAGTATAATAATTTCTTCCTGGTCTTGCACCATCACATCCACCGATTAAGAAGAAGTGTCTAATCTTCCCTTCTTTAACAGCACTTACAATCTCGCCTGCATGACTCAAAGTTGCTTTATGTCCAAATCCTACTGTAATTTCTTTAACTTCCTCATCTTTTTCAAAACCACCGAGTTCCAAAGCTTTATTTATTATTTCAGAAAAATCCTTATACCCATTTTCATCATTAGATATATGTTTTAATCCTTCCCATCCTACAACACTTGTAGAATAAATCCTATCTTTATAAGAATCTCTTGGTTTCATTAAGCAGTTTGTTGTCATTAAAATGCAACCTGGTATACCATCAAACTCCTTTTGTTGATTTTGCCATGCTCCTCCAAAGTTACCCACTAAATGTTTAAATTTATTAAGCTTTGGATATCCATGGGAAGGTAACATTTCACCATGAGTATAAACATTTATCCCCTTACCTTCTGTTTGTTCAAGTAACATTTCAAGGTCTCTTAAGTCATGGCCAGAAACTATTATAAATGGTCCTTTCTTAATATTTACATTTACTCTTGTAGGTGTTGGAGAATTGTATTTCTCATTATTAGCCTTATCTAATACCTCCATAACCTTAACACTCATCTCGCCAGTTTTAACTAAGTAAGCAATAAGATCTTTTAAATTTAAACTATCATCAGTAAGTACTGCTAGACCTATAAAATAAAAATTATCTACCTCATCACTTTGATATTTAATAAATCTAGCTTGGTGTGCATATGCCGCAATCCCTTTTAATCCGTACTTTATAGTTTCACGAACGGAGCGAATATCAGCATCTAAATTCTCATCATACATAACTCCCGCTTTTTTGGCATCCTCAAGAATTTGTTCTTTTGTATCACTTAAATTATATAGAGCCTCTTCGCTTTTTACATTTTCTCCTGAAGCTTTTTTTCTAATCTCTTCTTTATTTATTTGTGATCTTTTGAGCATATCCATATGAGACTCAGGGTCAAAGTTTACATTAGTTAATGTCATAAATAATGAATTCTCAACAAATGAGACCAATGACTTATCAATTTTTTCACCTTTAGCTAAAAGTTTGCTAGCGTAACAACTTATTCCTTTTAATTGATATATTAGCAGATCCTGCATTGCCGCAATCTCTGGTGTTTTACCACATACCCCTACTTTTGTACAACCTTTTCCACCGAAAGTTTGCTCACATTGAAAACAAAACATTTTTCCTTGCATATGTACGCCTCCTAATTACTTAAAATAACCTTTTACTATTTTGCACATTTTTTACGTGAATATACCAAATAATTAGTAATAGTTATTTTACTATATTTATAGGTCTACCTTTTATAAATTGGGCCAAATTGTCTACTGCTATATTCATAAGACGTTCCCTAGATTCTTTTGGTGCCCATGCTATATGGGGTGTAATCAAACAATTTTTAGCACTCATAAGTGGATTATCCATTTGAACCGGCTCCACTGACATAACATCTAATCCAACACCTGCAACCTTACCACTATTTAGAGCGTGCGCTAGATCCTCTTCAACAATTAAAGGGCCTCTAGAAGTGTTTATTATAATAACGCCATCTTTCATTTTCTTAATAGAATCCTTATTTATTATTCCCTTAGTTTCCTCAAACAAAGGACAGTGTAAACTTATAACATCAGCCCCTTCATATAACTGGTCTAATTCAACATATTTAAAGGTATCTGATATTAATGATTCCTTCTTAGATGGATTATATGCTAAAACATTCATACCAAAAGCTAAAGCAATTGTTGACGTAACAACACCAATCCGTCCCATACCTATAATACCCATTGTTTTGCCAGCAAGTTCAATCATAGGATAATTCCAAAAACAAAAATCCTTACTATTTGTCCAAGCACCTTTTCGAACGACTTCATTATGTTCCCCTACATGATGACATATTTCGAGTAACAGAGCAAAAACAAATTGCGCAACTGAATTAGTACCATAAGCTGGAGTATTGGTAACTATAATACCCATCTCCTTTGCGGCTTTTACATCAACTACATTGTATCCTGTTGCAAGAACCCCAATGTATTTTATTTTAGGTAATTTTTTTAAAGTATCCATACTTAATGGTGTTTTATTTGTAAGAATTATCTCACAATCATAAGCTCTATCTACAATTTCATCTAAGTTTGTTCTATCATAAACTTTTAACTCACCTAATTTTTCAAACTCTTCCCAACATAAATCTCCTGGATTTAAAGTGAACCCATCTAATACTACTATCTTCATATATTCCTCCTATAAACATATTTTTCGTTTAATTAAAACAAGGTATAGCGATAAACACTATACCTCAAACATCATTTCAATACTTGCACCTGGCGGAACCATAGGAGACGCCATCTCATCTGGTGCAACCCTAAAATCAATTACAACAGGACCATCCCATGCTATTGCTTCTTTTAATGCATCTACGACCTGGCCATTATGATCAACTCTTATACCTTTAACTCCAAAGCCCTCTGCTATTTTTACAAAATCTGTATCTCTCTCAAGTGTCGTACTAGAAAATCTTTTTGAGTAAAACACATTCTGCCATTGCCTTACCATACCTAAAACACCATTATTTAATAATATTATTTTAACAGGTATATTATATCTTGCAGCAGTTCCTAGCTCATTAAGATTCATTCTAAAGCTACCATCCCCTGCAATATCAAAAACCATTTCTTTCTTTCCTATACTTGCTCCTATTGCGGCTCCAAAGCCATATCCCATAGTACCTAGTCCCCCAGAGCTTATAAAAGTTCTTGGCTTCGTATAGGTGAATGCTTGAGTTGCCCAAATTTGATTTTGGCCTACCTCTGTAGTTATTATAGCATTACCTTTTGTAATTTCATAAAGTTTTTTAATTACATAAAGAGGATTTACACTTTCAAATTCATTTATTTTTATTACTTTTTCCTTGTCCTTTTGAATTAGTTTCTTTGCACAAGTTGTCCATTCATTTGATTCTCGACCTTTTAGATTTTGTAGTAATTTTATTAATACATCAGCTACATTTCCAATTACAAAGCAATCCGCCTTAATATTTTTTGAAACCTCTGCTTCATCTATATCAATATGGATTACTTTAGTGTTTACTGCAAAAGTAACCGGATCGCTAATAACTCTATCACTAAATCTTGCCCCGATTGCAATTATTAAATCACTTGAGGTTATGCACCTATTAGAGGCAAAAGTTCCATGCATGCCTAGCATCCCCGTGTACATAGGATGTAATCCACTAAATGCACCTAACCCCATCATAGTACTACAGACTGGGCACTTTAATTTATCTTGAAATGATAATAATAACTCCTCAACCACTGATATATTACACCCACCACCGACTACAATTATTGGTTTTTTCGAGCTTTTAATAGCAGAAATAGCATCCTTAAGTTGGCTTTCTTTTACGACTTTATGCTCGATTATCTTTGGAATTTCAGGAAAGTATTCGCACTCCAAGCCAGTTATATCCTTAGGTATGTCTATAAGCACAGGTCCTGGCCTTCCACTCGTTGCAATTCTAAAGGCTTTTCTTATTGTAGGTGCTAATTCCTTAATATCTTTCACTAAAAAATTATGTTTTGTAATAGGCATTGTTATACCAACAATATCAACTTCCTGAAAAGAGTCTTTACCTATTAATGTCGTTGCTACCTGCCCAGTAATTGCAATCATAGGTACAGAATCCATGTAAGCAGTTGCAATACCTGTAACAAGATTTGTGGCCCCAGGGCCTGATGTTGCAAGGCATATACCTACTTTCCCAGTTGCTCTAGCGTATCCATCAGCAGCATGCGCTGCCCCTTGTTCATGAGAAACTAATATGTGAGTTATCTCCTGAAAAGAATAAATTTCATCATATATATTTAGTACTGCTCCACCTGGATACCCAAATATAGTATCAGTACCTTGCTCTTTAAGACACTCTAGCAAAATTTTTGCACCGCTGCACTTCATATTAATTCCCCCTTAATTCAGATAATAAAGAGAACCAAGTTCATATTGAATTTTCAGAACTTGGTTCTCAAATATAATATTAATAACTTTTATTTTTATTGCTCCATTTTAAATATTAAATCAATCTTATTTTTTATTCCAAGACATCATTTTTCTAAGCTCAGCACCAACTTTTTCTATTTGATGTTCGCTTTCTATTCTCTTTGTTGCATTAAAGAATGGTTTTCCAATTTGGTTCTCTAAAAGCCAATCTCTAGCAAAAACTCCCTTTTGAATATCAGTTAATACGCCCTTCATAGCTTTCTTTGTATCCGCAGTTATTATTTTGTTTCCTGTAATGTAGTCACCATATTCTGCAGTATCACTTATTGAATATCTCATCATATTTAAACCACCTTGATTTATTAAATCTACGATAAGTTTCATTTCATGACAACATTCAAAGTACGCCATTTCTGGTTGGTATCCAGCTTCTACAAGAGTTTCAAAACCTGCTTTTATAAGTGCTGTAACACCACCACAGAGAACTGCTTGTTCTCCAAACAAATCTGTTTCAGTTTCTTCCTTGAAAGAAGTCTCCATAACACCAGCTCTTGCGCCGCCTATTCCTAAAGCGTAACCTAAAGCTACTTCTTTTGCATGTCCTGAAGCATCTTGATGTATAGCTATAAGACATGGTACTCCCCTGCCTTCTAAAAATTGACTTCTAACTGTATGTCCTGGTCCTTTTGGAGCTATAAGGAATACATCAATATCTGCTGGAGGAACTATTTGACCAAAATGAATTGCAAAACCATGAGCAAATACTAAAGCCTTATTTTTTGTAAGATTTGGTGCGATACTTTCTTTATACACTTGTCCCTGCTTTTCATCATTAACTAGGATCATTATAATATCTGCAGCTTTAGCTGCTTCTGATGCAGTCAAAACAGTTAATCCTGCTTTTTCTGCCTTTTCCCAAGATTTACTTCCTACATAAAGACCAACTACAACATCTACACCATTTTCTTTTAAGTTTAGTGCATGTGCATGTCCTTGACTACCATATCCTATTACTGCAACCTTTTTTCCTTTTAAATTATCTAAATTACAATCACTTTCATAATACATCTTAGCCATTATTAATTCCCCCTAATTTTTATCTATACTATTAGATTACTGCATCTGAACCTCTTTGCATTGCAATAAATCCACTACCGACTATTTCTAAAATACCAAACGGTTTAATTAAATTTTCAAAAGCACATAACTTTCCGTTATCTCCTAAAATTTGAATAATTAATGTTGTCGGAGTTACATCTATAACAGAAACTCCAAAAATTTTCCCTATGTTAATAATTTCTTGCCTATTATTGCCTTCAGCTTTAACTTTTACAAACAACATTTGCTTACAAATAGAGTTTTCATTATCTAATTGCTCAACTTTATGAACATCCTCTAATTTCCTTATTTGTTTAATTATTTGGTCAATGCCTTCATCATCCCGAACTTTAGTTAGTAAAGTTATTCGGGCTAATTTTTCATCTTCTGTGTGACCAGAGGAAACAGTATCAAGATTAAAACCTCGTCTATTAAATAATGAACATACTCTTGTTAATACTCCTGGGTTGTTGTCAACTAAAATTGACAATACATGTGAAATCAAAATATCGCCTCCCTTTCCACAAGTAAATAATTCCAAGTTGACTTGTAAAACGCACCAAACATTTTATGTATCGTAACATCTATAATTTGAATTGTCAACCAAATTCAGAATACTTTTTTTATTGACTTATTGACATATTTTATTATTCGTAGTATATTATGTTTCAAGCATATTTTTAGAAAGATACTGTTTTTTTAAATCTTATTAATATAAAAATAGTCATTTATATATTTTATAAGAGCTCAAGATATTGACAAGCAGTCATTTGTTTGATAAAATTATCGCTAATATAATAAAAACTTTGACAGGGACAAATAGGCATCAGGATGTTTTACAGAGAAGGGATAAAGCTGTGAACCCTAAATAATCAGATGTTGAAACTTACCCTCGAGTTGTGAACTTAAACTAAGTTACACTTAAAAGTGTACTTATTAGTAGGTTTTACCGGTGTAATCCGTTATCTTAAAATAAGTTATAAATATGGGTGGTACCGCGACGGACTCTTCGCCCCAGTGAAGATGTCTGTTTTTTTGTACCCTTTTTTTAGTCCAAATTTTTCAAAACATTCTGTTAATTTTATTTTAGAATATTCTTCAAGATAAATAATAACTTAGAAAAAGCTTTTAAATTTTATAAAGGAGGTTCAATTATATGGGAATGACGATGACGCAAAAAATACTAGCATCACACGCTGCAATGCAAGAGGTAAAGGCCGGCCAATTAGTTATGGCAAATCTTGATTTAGTTTTAGGTAATGATATAACAACACCTGTTGCAATAAATGAGTTTAACAAAATGGGTGTTAATGAAGTTTTCGATAAAAAGAAAATTGCTATAGTTCCAGATCATTTTGCTCCAAATAAAGACATAAAATCTGCTGAGCAATGTAAGTGTACCCGCGAATTTGTATATGAAAAAGGGATTGAAAATTACTTTGAGGTAGGACAAATGGGGATAGAGCATGCATTATTACCAGAAAAAGGACTTGTAGTATCTGGAGATGTTGTAATAGGTGCTGATTCTCACACTTGTACTTATGGTGCTTTAGGCGCTTTTTCAACTGGAGTTGGATCCACTGACATGGCAGCCGGAATGGCTAGTGGAAAATGTTGGTTTAAGATTCCGGAAGCAATACAATTTATTTTAACTGGCAAAATGCAAAAATGGGTTTGTGGTAAGGATGTAATTCTCCACATTATCGGAATGATCGGAGTGGATGGGGCACTGTATCAATCAATGGAATATACAGGACCTGGAGTTGCAAGCCTTTCTATGGATGACAGATTTACGATATCTAATATGGCCATTGAAGCAGGTGCCAAAAATGGAATATTTGAAGTTGATGATAAAACTTTAGAATATGTAAAAGAACATTCAACGAAAGTCCCTGTAACATTTAAGGCTGACGCTGATGCAACATATTCAAGGATAATAAGGATTGATTTAAGTACTATAAGACCAACAATAGCCTTCCCTCACCTTCCAGATAACACCAGAACTATCGATGAGGTTGGTGAAGTTAAGATTGATCAAGTAGTTATTGGTTCTTGTACTAACGGAAGAATAGAAGACCTTAGAATGGCAGCAAGTATCTTCAAAGGTAAAAAAGTTGATCCTAAAATAAGAACACTAATCTTTCCTGCTACTCAAAAAATTTACCTTCAGGCCCTTAGGGAAGGTTTAATTGAAATATTTATAGAGGCTGGAGTCGCAGTAAGCACTCCAACTTGTGGACCTTGCCTTGGTGGATACATGGGGGTACTTGCAAATGGTGAGCGGGCTCTGTCTACTACAAACAGAAACTTTGTTGGCAGAATGGGTCATCCCGGAAGTGAAGTATATCTTTGCAGTCCAGCAATAGCTGCAGCATCAGCAATAACCGGAAAAATTTCGTCTCCAGAGGAGGTAATGTAATGTTTAAAGGAAAAGCTATAAAATATGGTAATAATGTAGATACTGATGTTATAATTCCTGCAAGATATCTTAATACCTCGGATGCAAATGAACTTGCATCTCACTGCATGGAGGATATAGATAAAAATTTTACTAGCAAAGTTAAATATGGTGACATAATGGTTGCTGGTAAAAACTTCGGTTGTGGATCTTCAAGGGAGCATGCCCCTCTTGCTATAAAAACTTCAGGAATTAGTTGTATAATTGCTGAAAATTTTGCAAGAATATTCTTTCGAAATTCAATTAATATAGGTTTACCAATACTCGAATGTACCAAGGCTGCCCAAGATATTGAGGAAGGAAATGAAATAACAATTGATGTTATTTCTGGAGTTATCACAAATATCACAAAAGGGAAAACTTACCTAGCAACACCTTTTCCAGAATTTATGCAAGATATCATAGCATCGCAAGGACTTATTAATTATCTTAAAGAAAGGACTGAAGATTAATGAAAAAAATAGCAGTAATTCGCGGAGATGGAATTGGACCAGAGATTGTTGATGGTGCAATTAAGGTATTAGATGTAATATCTAAAAAGTATAATACGACCTTTGTTTATACAAATCTTTTAATGGGTGGGGTAGCTATAGATGAGACCGGAGTTCCTCTTCCAAAGGAAACCTTAGATACATGTAAACGGAGTGATGCTGTTTTACTTGGCTCTGTTGGTGGCCCTAAGTGGGATAAGCTTCCTGGTGATAAAAGACCAGAAGCTGGACTTCTTGGAATTAGAAAAGCCCTTGAGGTTTTTGCAAATTTAAGACCTGCTATTCTTTTTCCGCAATTAAAGGAAGCTTCAGCTCTTAAACCAGAAGTTCTTAAAGGTAATATTGATATTATGGTTATACGCGAATTAACAGGTGGTATATATTTCGGTGAAAAATCTAGAATAGACCTACCCTCTGGTGGCCAAAAAGCATGGGATACAATGACTTACTCAACTTATGAAATAGAGAGAATAGCCCGTGTTGGTTTTGAAACTGCAAGAAAAAGGACTAAAAAACTTACATTAGTTGATAAAGCAAATGTGCTTGAGAGCTCAAGGCTGTGGAGAGAAATCGTTCTAAAAATGTCTGCTGATTACCCAGATGTAACTCTTGAAGTACAATTAGTTGATAGCTGTGCAATGCAGCTTATAAAAAATCCAGGACAATTTGACACAATTTTAACTGAAAATATGTTCGGTGATATCCTAAGTGATGAAGCTTCAATGCTTACTGGATCGCTTGGAATGTTGCCTTCTGCAAGTTTAGGTAATGGAACTCTTGGTATATATGAACCAATACATGGCTCAGCACCAGATATTGCGGGGCGTGACATCGCTAATCCAATTGCAACTATAATGAGCGCGGCAATGATGCTTAGATATAGCTTTAATATGGAAGATGCAGCAAAAGATGTTGAAGATGCAGTATCTAAAGTTTTAGATGATAAATATAGAACAATTGACATTATGCAGCCAGACATGAAATGTGTTGGAACTATAGAAATGTCAAAACTTATCGCAAATGAAATAAAATAGACATATTTATTTTAATATTCTAAAGGGAGATGTTTAAATTGTCATATAAAAAATATAAACCTTATGGTAGTATAAATATTAAGGATCGTCAGTGGCCTAATAAATTAATTGAAAAATCACCCATTTGGTGTAGCGTTGATTTAAGAGATGGCAATCAATCTCTTCCTATTCCAATGAACGTTGATGAGAAAGTTAAATTATTTAAACTTCTTGTTGATATTGGTTTTAAAGAAATAGAAGTAGGTTTCCCTTCCGCCTCAAATACTGAATATCAATTTTTAAGAACACTTATAGAAGATGATCTTATTCCAGAAGATGTAACTATTCAGGTTTTAACTCAATCAAGAGAACATTTAATCAAGAAGACCTTTGAAGCTATCAAAGGAGCAAAAAAAGCAATTGTGCATCTTTATAATTCAACTTCAGTTTTACAACGAAGAGTTGTTTTTCATAAAAGCAAACAAGAAATTATTGATATTGGAGTAACTGGTGCAAAACTTCTAATGAAATACAAAGATAAATACCCAGAAACAGATTTTTCTTTCGAATATTCTCCTGAAAGCTTTACTGGAACGGAGCTTGAATACTCGCTTCAAATTTGTGAAGCTATATTGGACATCTGGAAGCCAACGCCATCAAAGAAAGTTATTTTAAACTTACCATCAACAGTCGAAATGGCCACTCCTAATATTTATGCAGATCAAATTGAATGGTTCTGCAGGAATGTTAAAAGGAGAGAAAACATTATTATAAGTCTTCATACTCATAACGATAGGGGTACTTGTACTGCGGCTTCCGAGCTTGGAATTCTTGCAGGGGCTGACAGAATTGAGGGTACACTGTTTGGAAATGGTGAACGAACTGGAAATCTTGATCTTATGACTATGGCTTTAAATATGCATGTTCAAGGAATAGATTCTAAATTAGATTTTTCAAATCTTTATGAAATTGTAGATATATATGAATTATGCACAAGGATGAAGGTACATGAGCGTCATCCATATGCTGGTAAACTTGTATACACAGCATTTTCTGGATCACACCAAGACGCAATCAAAAAAGGACTTAAAGCCCTTAAAGATGAGAATAATAATTATTGGGATGTTCCATATCTTCCAATTGATCCACACGATGTCGGACGAGATTACGAGGAAGTTATTCGTATTAACAGTCAATCCGGTAAAGGTGGTGCTGCATTTATAATGGAAAATGAATTTGGTTTTATTTTACCTAAGGCTATGCAGGCTGATTTTGGCAATCTCGTGAAAAATAAGACCGATCTACTTGGAACAGAACTATTAGGAAATCAAATTTATGATTTATTTGAAAAGGAATACTTAAATTTAAAAAGTCCAAATCTATTAAAAAATTATACCATTCAATCAGTACAAAATGTTGAAACAGATGAAAATATAGTAAATATTAAGGCTCTAATTTCAGTAAACGGGAAAGAAATGAATATTTCCGGTGTAGGTAATGGTCCAGTAGATGCATTCTTCAATGCACTACATAAATCAAATATTAATGGCTATAACTTTATATCTTATGATGAACATGCTCTAGGTAGTGGCTCAAATTCAAAAGCTGCCACTTATATACAAATAGAATACAATGACAAAAGGTATTTTGGAGTTGGTGTTTCTGCAAATATTGATACAGCTTCACTAAATGCTTTATTTAGTGCTATTAATAGAAAAAGCTAATTATAATAAAGGGAGTTTGAGTATTACACTCAAACTCCCTTTATTATGATTTTATAAGGTACTCTTTTAAATCCTCTACACCTTGTCTGTCATATGCACTCACTTTGAAAATTCTTTCTACACCCGCATTTAACAAAAATTCTTCTGCTATTTTTATATTATTTTCATCACGACATAAATCGAGTTTTGTAATAATTCCAATAACAGGTTTTCCAAATCTACTAGCAAAACTCGGTGGAAAAACACTATTTTCCTCCGTACAATCCTGAACCATAGCAATTACATCGCTGTCTACAGATGTAATTATAAGTGCATTATAAAAAAATCTACTTTCAATATACTCACCAGGAGTATCTATAATGCTATCAATAATTTCAACTGTCTGGGTCTTTTTATAAAAAAGATTTTTTTTATTTAATGCTTGAGTAAGTGTAGTCTTACCACAACTTGTTTTTCCAATTAACATTAACTTTTTCATATACCCCTCCTAAGATTTAGTTATACTACACTCAGCAAACTTAAGAACACTCGTAAGAAGTTTTAAAACTTGTGTAAGTGCTGACTCCACGCTACCTACATCCCCAATTATAACCACTGTACCACTAAACCTATCTACAAAACCAATTGTTACATCAGCTGCCTTTGTCGCAACATCTGCGGCAATGATAGCAGCCTCTCCAGGTGTTATTGTAAGTATCCCAAGGGCTCCCATATTCTCTGATATAAGTCCTAGCTTTTTGTATAAATCTTTATTTGGATTTGCAATTAAATGGGCTAATGTAACTTGCTTTCCCGGTACATATTCCTGTATTACCCTTTGCTTATCTTCCATAATATTTTAGCAACTCCTTATTAATTATTATAAACTTTATTAAATAGAGTTATTATTTCTTCTAGACTCGGCAACCTAGGATTAGTTTGCGTACATCTATCTTCTATGGCAATACTCGCCATCTCATTAACTTCCCTTTTAAAATCTTCTTCCTTTATTCCTGTTTCTTTTAATGAAGTAGGAATATTTAATTCCTTTAGAATCATATTTATAGCCATTATTAAACTTTTTACTCCTTGGTAAGCATTTGATGATGGCAATCCTAATATTTTAGCTATTTCAGAATATCTTTTGGCAGCATATGTATATTCACTTGAATTAAAATTTTTTATGTCTGCATTAAATTCTATTACATATGGAAGTAATATAGCATTAGCTCTTCCATGCGACACATGGAATTTTGAGATCGGAAGAGCGTCGTGTAGGGAAAGAGTGT
>ERZ1463033.66-NODE-66-length-15995-cov-9.320389_pt1 | contig 15995 bp, 13 predicted proteins | sample MGYA00564481_ERZ1463033 | MGnify/ENA primary metagenome ERZ1463033 (study PRJEB39244, sample SAMEA3635150) | Helicobacter pylori | study: EMG produced TPA metagenomics assembly of PRJEB11511 data set (Assembly of a 5300-year-old Helicobacter pylori...
TGTTTGTGTATTTAAGAGTTATTTTTAAATGGATTGGAAATAATATAATTGTTAACACAAAAAGAAACACTAATATAAATTTAAACATCACAACCTCCAATATATCTAATAATTGGTATTATGCTCAGAAATCAATAAAAAAATCAATAAAGGACATAATATTTTTTAAGAGAAAGAGATATTTTAAAAGTTATGAAAATTAAAAGAGGTGAAATCATGACAAAAAAATCTAAAATGTATTTATCATTATCTTTAAGCTTAGTTTTATTATTTTCCACATTAGTTCAAACAGTCCATGCTGAGGATTTATATGTTAATGCAATTAGTGCTATAGCTTTAGATTGCGATTCAAAAGTTGTTTTATATGAAAAGAATGCATATACTCCAATTGAAATTGCAAGCACTACAAAGATAATAACTGCACTTGTTGCAATTAAATGTGGAGATTTAAACAAGAAAATAATTATATCAAAAAAGGCAGCAACTATACGCGGTTCCGAAATAGGGTTAAAAGAAGGAGAGGAAATAACTTTAAAAGAATTATTATATGGACTTTTAATGAGATCTGGAAATGATGCAGCAATTGCAATTGCTGAAGGGGTAAGTGGTAGTGTTGATGAGTTTTTAAAACTTATGAATGAGTATGCCCTAGAAATTGGATTATTAAATAGTAATTTTGAATCTCCTCATGGGTTAGATAGTAGTAATCATTATTCAACTGCATATGATTTAGCTTTAATAACTGCCAAGGCAAAAGAGGTTAAAACTTTTAATGATATAGTAGGCTCAAAAGATATTATTGCAAAGGACTATGATTTTACTAGAAGTTATCATAATATTAATAAAATTTTGTCTATTTTACCAAATTCAACAGGTGTAAAAACAGGATTCACAGGTAAAGCAGGTAAATGTCTAGTGACTTCTGTCAAAATTCAAAATAGAGATATTATTATAATCACATTGAATTGTACCCCGAGGTGGAAAGAAACTGAAAAAATAAATAACTATATTGAAAAAAATTATAAATATAAAAAGGTTGTAAGCAAGGGTGATATTCTAGGGAAAATTATTTTGAAGAATGGAAATAACAATGTAGAAATAGTAAGTAAAAGAGATATTGTAATTCCAGTTAAAAATGATCAAAAGATTGAAATTAAAGTCAAAAAACCATTATATGATCTTTACGCACCTGTACATCAAGGTGAAAAAATTGGAAGGTTAGACGTATATGCAAATAATAAACTTCTATTAACGGAAAGTTTGGTGTCTAAGAGCAATGCTTACAGTAAAACTAATTTCAGATTTAGATTTAACAAAATTAAAAACTTCATTTTACAATAAAAAAGAGCCAGAATCGACTCTTTTTTTGTTTGGCTTGTAAAAATACATAGGTATATGTATTTAACATAGCTTATTTTCAACTCTTAGAGCCAGTATAAGAGGGGATAAGTCTCGATAAGTATAAATCTTATACAAAAAAAACTACACCTTCTTAAATGGCTTATATACCTTTTTAGTGACAGCTGGCAATTACAGTTTTCAACTAAAAGTTGCAACAAATTTGGAGTTGGTTAGTTTTTATAGTGATTATATAATGTTTATAACTTTATTTTTGTAAAATCATTGAAAGAATTGTAATTTTCCGTTAAAATAGTCTTTGAAGAAAGGACTGATTGTTTGAAAAATCTTTTTAAAAAGTTATTACCATTAGTGCTTATAGGTTCTGTTCCTTTTTCTAATTTGTTTTATTGGACATTAAATAGTACTCATAGAGGCGTTTATGATCTTACTACAGATTTGGATAGATCTCTGCCACTTATAAAAATTTTTATAATACCTTACATGACTTTATGGTTTTTTTTAGCCTTTTGTTTTGTTTATTTGTGTTTTAAAAACAGAAAGGTTTATTATAAAATTATGATTACTTTATTTTTATGTTATGTTGTTGCTTTTATTACATACTACTTTTTTCAAACTACGGTTATAAGGCCTATAGTTACCGGTAATGATATATTGTCAAAGATGATTTTATTTACCTATAATTCGGATGAGCCATATAATTGTTTCCCAAGCATTCATGTCATTACAGCATATCTAGCTGTTAAAGGGATCAATGCTACTAATGCTAGAAAGTCAATTAAAATACCAGTTAACATAATTGGATTTCTTATTATTATATCTACTGAATTCGTAAAACAACACGTGATAATGGATATATTTTTCGCAATGTTCTTATGCAGTGGAATTTATAACTTGGTTATTTATCTAGAACAACAGTATAAGTTTTATAATCCGTCAAAAACATATGATTTGGATAAACAAGAGATAGAACAATAATAAAGTTAAAAGCTACTGAAAATTATTCAGTAGCTTTTGACTTTTATACTATAACTATTTTATCATCTTGTAATTCTACAGATATATTTGATCCTTCACTAAATTCATTTTGGAGGTAATGCTCTGCAATCTCATCTTCAATATATTTTTGAATAGTTCGTCTTAGTGGTCTTGCTCCATATTTATCATCGTAGCCTTTTTCTAATATAAAGTCAGCTACTGATTTTGAAACATTCATTGTAATATTCTTTTCGCTTACCTCTTCAATTACCTCCGTAATCATTAAATCTACTATTTCTCTAAGCTCTTTCTTTTCAAGAGGTGTAAATACAATGATTTCATCTACCCTATTTAAAAATTCAGGTTTAAATGTTTGTTTTAATGCATCCTTTACACGAGCCTCAAGTATTCCGTAATCACCGTTAACAAAGCCAATGTTGCTTGATTTAAACTCAGTTCCTGCGTTTGATGTCATTATTATTACGGTGTTTTCAAAGAAAACAGTTCTGCCTTGACTATCTGTTAGTATTCCATCATCAAGAATTTGAAGTAACATATTAAATACATCTGGATGAGCTTTCTCTATTTCATCTAGTAGAATTACTGAATATGGTTTTCTTCTTACTTTTTCAGTTAATTGTCCACCTTGATCATATCCTACATAACCTGGTGGGGCACCAATTAGTTTTGATACTGTATGTTTTTCCATATATTCAGACATATCAATTCTTATTAGTGCGTCCTCACTTCCAAAAAGCTCACAGGAAAGTGTTTTAACAAGTTCTGTTTTTCCAACACCAGTTGGTCCAACGAAAATAAAAGAGGATGGTTTTTTCTTTTTTCTAAATCCTGAACGATTTCGCCTTATTGCTCTAGACAAACTCTTAATAGCCTCATTTTGACCTATAACCCTTTTGTGAAGTCTGCTTTCTAGATTTAATAGTTTTTTCGCTTCTTTTTCTGTAATTTTTTGAATCGGAATTTTAGTCCATGATTCAATAACGAAAGCAATATCCTCTATAGTAATTTGAACCTCAGCACATGTTTTTTGAGTTTCACTAATATCTTCTTTTACTTTGCATAACTTTGTCCTATATTCAGCAGCTTTTTCAAAATTTCCATTAGCCTCTGCTTCATCTTTCTCTGTTTGAATCCTGATTGACTCCTCTTTAAGTCCTAAGAGATCAATGAGTCCTTTGTTTTTTAGATTTGCTCTAGAACCAGCTTCATCAATTACATCAATTGCTTTGTCTGGCAAAAATCTATCTGTTATATATCTCTCAGATAAAGTTACAACTTCTTCAATTACTTCATCTGATATTTTGACTTTATGATAATCTTCATAGTAGCCTCGTATGCCTTTTAAAATCTCTATTGTTTCAGTCACACTAGGTTCCTCAACTAGAACTGGCTGAAATCTACGCTCTAGTGCTGCATCTTTTTCTATATATTTTCTATATTCTTCAAGAGTTGTTACACCAATAACTTGTATCTCACCTTTTGCTAAAGCAGGTTTTAAAATATTAGCTGCATTCATTGCTCCACCCTGGACTTCACCTGCACCCATAATATTGTGTACTTCGTCAATAACTAATATTATATTTCCATTTTCCTTAGCCTCTTCAATAATTGATTTCATACGACTTTCAAATTGTCCTCTAAATTGTGTTCCTGCAACTACAGCTGTTAGGTCAAGTAAATAAACTTCAGCATTAAATAATTTTTCTGGAACTTGTTTTTCTATGATTCTTACGGCAAGACCCTCAGCAATTGCTGTTTTACCTACACCGGCTTCGCCGATTAAGATAGGATTATTTTTACCTCGTCTATTTAATATTTGAACTACACGATCAATTTCTTTATATCTTCCAATTACTTTGTCTACACCATTTTGTTTTGCTTTGTCTGTTAAGTTTATCCCATATGTATCTAAATGTTTTCGTTTCTTCTTAAACCAGTTCTTTTTTGATTTATCATCTGATGCACTTTTGATTTTTGGAGAAGGTTCAACATCACCGTCTATAAAATCATTACCTTTATCTACAGATGAGAATAATCCATTGAAAATGTTGCTAATAATATTTTTTTCTTCGCCATTTTTAATATTCTTATCTGATGTATTTAAATCATCACTATCTACATCTTCTAAATTCATATCGTTAAACATGGTACCCATTTGTTCATTTAAGCTTTCAATATCCTCTGAGGATAATCCAGCTTGCTCCATTAATTGATCCATTACCGGAATGCCCTTCTTTTTAGCACATTCTATACATAATCCTATAGTTTCAGTTTTGCCGTTTTCAATTTTTGAGGTTAATATCATTGCTATATTTTTTTTGCATATTTCACATAACTTCATTTAAATCATCTCCATATTTTATGATGTATTGAATATTATTATTATAGTATATCATTTATTAACAGAATTTGTTCAATATATTCGGAATGTTTACTTTTCATTATAAAATATTATTCTTTATTACCTTAAAATAGCACTCCATACTTTATTCTATTCTCATATATATATTCCTCTTTAAAAATAGTAAATCATTAGCTTTTTTAATCTTAATATATTATAGTATGTATTTTTAAGATCAGTGTTACAAAAATGTAAATAGTTAGATATATTTAATATGCACATTTATTCACAATTTTACATAGTTTAATATAACAGTGATTGAGGAGGTAATATTATGAGTTATGAGCCCTACGACTGTATTGATGTAGGAAGTGAATTTTGTCCGTGTCATCTTGCTGAAACAGGAGATTGTATATTATGTTCGCAGCTAGCAGGGAAGGATTTTTGTGACTGCTGCAACTTTAATGGGGTATGTATTTATCAAGAGTATGCAACGAATGGTTATAAAGCCAAAGAAAGTAGAAAAAATTATAATTGCAAAATATTAGAGAAAAATATATTTGAAGACAATATTATTGTACTTACTGTTTGTGCAAGCGATAAATTGGTAAGTGAATTGGTACGTGTTGGAAGTTATATTTTCGCTAGAAGACCAGGTGCAGAGGCTAGATTTGATACACCAATATCAATAATGGATACTGATACGACAAATAATACAATCAGTATTGCGATAGAATTAAAGGGAGCTAAAACTAAAGCATTAGATAGGTTAAAGATAGGAGATGAACTACTCATAAAAGGACCGTTTTGGAATGGTACTTTGGGATTAAAAAACATAAATGAAATTAAAAACAGTAAGTGCTTAATTGTAGCAAGAGGTATAGGCCAGGCACCTATGATACCGGTACTTAAACATTTACATGCAAATAACAATGAAATTATAGTTGTGATTGATAATTCGCCATATAAGAATAGTTTTGCATGTGAGTATATAAAGAAATATGCATCAAAGGTTATAGAATGTAATACAATAGCCGCAAATGGCCTTATGACAGAGAAATTTAATGATTTATTAAAAGAACTAACTATTAATAATGATATTAGCTTAGTTCATTGTGACGCTGTAGATATCCTAAATTATGAACTGATGAAGAGTATTGAATATATAGATAAAAACATTAAATATTCTTGCTGTAATAATGCAAAAATGTGTTGTGGAGAAGGAGTGTGCGGTTGTTGTACAAGAACAAATAACGATCTTAAATTAAGAAGACTCTGCAAAATGCAGACAGAACCTAAATATGTATTAGAAGGGAGGAGAACATTTTGAAGGTTATCGTAATTGGTGGTGGATGGTCTGGCTGCATGGCAGCAATCACGGCAAAACGAGCAGGAGCGCAGGTCGCATTATATGAAAAAACTGATATGCTTTTAGGACTTGGAAATGCAGGTGGTATAATGAGGAATAATGGGAGATATACTGCAGCTGAGGAATTGATAGCACTTGGGGCAGGTGATTTGATACATGTAACTGATGAGAATAGTAGACATAAAAATGTTGAATTTCCTGCACATAAAAATGCTTGGCTTTATGATGTAAATAAAATTGAACCAGCAGTGGTTAAGTGTTTAAAAGATATGGATATAGAATTAAACATGATAACAAGGGTAGTAGATGTTGAAAAAGAAGAAAATAAAATAAAAGGAATATATTTATCAACCGGCGCGTATGTAGTGGCAGATGTATTTATAGAAACTACAGGTTCAACAGGCCCAATGGGAAACTGCTTAAAGTATGGAAATGGATGCTCGATGTGTGTGTTAAGGTGCCCAGCATTTGGACCTAGAGTAAGCATAAGTTATAGAGCCGGCATTGAAGATTTAAAAGGGGAAAGGGGGGAGGATGTATATGGAGCATTCAGTGGTTCATGTAAACTAGCTAAGTCTTCTTTAGGTGATGAGGTTATGAAGGAGCTTGATGAGAGAGGAGTAGTTGTTTTAAAAGTACCAGAGGAAGATGTGAATTTAGATAAACTTAAAGTGAAAGTATGTCAGCAATACGCACTTAAAGAGTTTGCAGAAAATATGATTCTCTTAGATACAGGTGATGCAAAGCTTATGACGTCATATTACCCACTGGATAAGCTTAGAAAAATCAAAGGTCTTGAAAAAGCAAAATATATAGATCCAATTGCAGGTGGGAAGGGAAACTCTATAAGATATCTGTCTGTAGCTCCAAGAACTAATAATATGAGGGTTGTAGGTCTCGATAATTTGTTTTGCGCAGGAGAAAAGGCAGGTCTATTTGTAGGTCACACAGAAGCCATGTGTACAGGTGCTTTGGCAGGACATAATGCCGTTCGAAATTATCTAGGAATGCCACTTTTAATATTACCAAATGCTCTTGCTATTGGTGACTTAATATCATATGCAAATGAAAAAATGAAATCCAAAGAGGGAAGAAGAAACAGATATACATTTGCGGGAGCTGAGTATTTTAATAGAATGCAGGAACGTGGACTTTATATTTTAGACATTGATGAGATTAAGAAGAAAGTTGCAAAATTAAATTTGACTAATATATTTAAAGAAAAACTTATATAGAATTATTAGTATATTTTACAATGGAACACACACAATATCATTATGTGGAAGAAATTTATTATATATGGATTGTTAGGTCTTTTAGGAGAGGTTTTTTGGAATGCTTTTGGCGCAATGCTTAATGGAGATATATTACTTAGGGGCACAACTTGCATTTGGATGTTTCCTATATATGGTCTTGCTGTGTTTCTTGAACCAGTCCATAATAGGATTAGGCATCTTCCGCTTATAGTTAGGGGAGGCATATATATGATCCTTATATTTGCAATAGAATTAGTTAGCGGACTATTGCTTAGGTTAGTTTTAGGGGAGTGCCCGTGGAAATATGTAAATAAGACATTATCAATATGCGGAATAATCACATTAGATTATGCACCAGTATGGATCATTTATGGAATTTTGTTCGAAAAAATACATGATGCTATAATATGTATTGAGAAAAGAATTAATCGTAATGATAATTAGGGCTATATTAGATATTGATAATTACAAAAAAATAATGTAGTAAGTTTAATTTTAAAAACACATTAAACTTACTACATTAAATTTTACATTTATTTATTGTTAGAGGTTAAATTTGATAATAATGAATTAACATTTTCCTTAAGAGTAATTGCACCCTCAAGTGAAAGACCTGTAGAGCAAAAGATCTCTTTTGGTATACCAAGAGCCATTTTTTTTAATTCATCACCAACGGGAGTCAAGGTAATATATACATTTCGCTCATCTACAGTATCTCTAGTTCTTTTTACTAAGTTCATACACTCTAATTTTTTAAATAGAGGGGTTAAAGTGCCAGAGTCAAGATGCAGTTTTATTCCAATTTCTTTTACGGTTATATTATCTTTTTCCCATAATACTAGTAGAGCAATATATTGGGTGTAAGTTATACCTAATTTATCCAATTCTGGCTTGTAAAGTTTTGTTATTTCACGGGAACAAGCATATAGAGCAAAACATAATTGATTATCTAATTTAAGGGATTCATCTGTCACTCATAATCATTCCTTTTCATTTAAAGTAAATTTTGAATTTAATTTTATTCAATTATATAAAATTAAATTGAATTGAATAAAATCTATCGACAACTTAAACATATCATTTTAGTTATACAATGTCAAGTATTAGTCTCAGTTGGTTATGCACTTGATTTTTAATTAGAAGGTTTTGAAACATTAATTTTATTTACCATGAAGCCTGATACATAATCAAATTGATGCCATTTTTCAATTTGAACTTTATCACCTAAGTAAGCTGATTCAACTGGTGAACTGCCGTTAAGATAAAGGTTAGAGGTAGAGTTGAATAAGAATACTCCATCAGCACCAGCTGCATATACATCATAGGCCCTTAATAAATATTGCTCGATATCTAGATACTCCTTGTTGTTTATATATAATCCTTGCTTAACTAACTCTTCTTCTTCCTTTGTTATATCATGTCCACTAACATCTGCTGAAATACCTACATATAATTTTACATTTGTATTTTTAACAATGTTTACATAAGATGAAATTTCGAAGGATTTGTCTTCATTACCAATGCTTGAAGGTATTAACGTATCAAGTAAACCTTCTTTAACCCAAGTATTAACATCAAAGCCATACTGAATTGGGTTTTTCCAGGGAACTCTTATAGAAATTGTTTTATTTTTTGGAAGCTCTTTTCGCAAAGTTCGTAAAAATTCATTCATAATTAGTACCTTTTGATCATTTGGAGTTTCACTTCCAAAAACTGTTGGATACCTACAAAAATCTAATGTTACACCATTTACGTTATTAAAAGAACCTGCTTCTATAAGTATGTTTTTTATATAATTTCTAACTTCTGGGTAGTAATAACTTAGAGGGAAATTCCCAGGTTGAGCGAATTTTTTGTATTCATTATACATATTTCCATTTAAAAAACCGTAAACAGCTGGATTATAGAATACATCCATTCTAAGGGAAGCATTAACTTTCATTTCCTTATCAGCGCCTCTATCAGCTACAACTTCGAGTGGCGACTTTCCAGAGGTTAATATATTTAATATTTGAGATTTTGCTAACCTGTCTCCATCCCTAAGCTCAGAATCGAATTCTTCAGTGCCTTCAAACGCATTTCCGGCATATTTACTATTATAACTTAAAGCGCCTGTAGTTCCTAAACACCAATTTATTGTTCCGACATTTTTGCCATTAAGTCTATCTACAGTTTTATTCTTAAGTGTTTCAACAGTGGGGTATTTTCCGGAAAAGAAATCGGAATATCCATCAAAATCATACATAACTGTTTGCTTATTCATATTTTCCTTTTGATATAAAGTAACTTGATCAGCTGTTAATCCTATTAGTTTAACATATGCAATCCTTGCGTTTTTATAAGGAATTGCATTGATTTCAATTGAATTGTTATTAAAATTTGATATTATTGTAGATTTTTCATTAATCCATTGATCTCCATATAAATTGTCAGACTTAAGAGAAACCTCACCATTTACCTGTGTCATTGAGGTACTTCCAGTTGATCCTATCCTAAAACTATCTGTACCAGTAACATAACCTACATAAACTCTAAACCAACCATTTAGGGTTACTGGCATTTTTAATGTTAAGGCACTATTCCCATTTTCAATTATTGAACCACTCTTAGTGGTTTCAGAATTCACGTAGGATCCTAATTTCCAACCGGAACTCACTGCATCACTTTTGCCTGTTGCTGCCATCTTATCCATTTGAGTATATAAATATATGCTTCCTGGGGTGGAAGTTATAGTTTGACCCGAAACTAAATTAGCTGTTGAAATGTTCATGTTGATAGTCCTTGTTGTTTCATCAATTACCTGACTACCTGTAACAAGCTGTTGCACAAGCTTCATTTCTCCCGATTGGGTTATGTTATTAAGTGTCGATAAAATTGTTTTCTTATCTAGCGCAGTTGTAGATTCTGCTATGATCTTATCGTTTTTGTATAGGTAAGATTTAATGTTATATTGCTTAACACTTATAAGAGTTTCATCTGCAATAGTCATAGCTGTTGAAATATTTATAGTTTGATTTTTTTCATCAGGTATTACAGTAGAATTTTTTAGTGCTAACGATTTTACTATTGCAAAATTATCAATATATACTTTGTTGGTACCAGTAAATACATCAGTCATATCACTATAGAGGATAACCTTATCAGTAAGCCCAGCAGCATCTAGTTCAGGATTAGAGAAGTTACCAATAGTTTTTCCATCTATTAATACTGATATGGTTTTATTTCCATCATTTTTGATTGACCATCTATGAACATCATCATCTTTAGGTAAATATGTAGTAAATGTTTGAAAAAGATTTGTTCCTGAATTTTTATTTAATAAGTTTATATTTACTTTATTGTCAGAGTCTTTGCTATTAATACTAAGACGGTATCTTTTATTGTTAGCAATTATATCTAGCGCAAAACCTCTCCAACCTCCATTTGTAGCTGGAGTTTGTAAATCTGTTATTTTAGCATCAAATTCTACATTAAAAGGACCAGCGCCTATTTTTACATCTTTACTTATTTTGGATATTGAATTTTGAGTGGTATTATAAAACAAATATTGGCCATATGGAATATGTGTATTATATTTTTCATTTGAACTAGTGTCTGCTACAAATGAGTCGTTAGTATATTCGTCACTTTTGCTCCAACCACTAGTAATAAGGTTATTGCAGTTATCATTAAAGATTGACTTAATATTTTCATTATTTTCTACAAGTATATTATTATTAATTTTAAAAGTCATCTGTAAAATGTTTTGCAATTGTGTATTGTCTGTTGAATAAATCTCCTTATCCATTTTCAAAGTATACACTTCACCAAGAGTATATCCTTTTACTGGTGGATTAATTAAAATGGATTTTTTATCTAGTCCAAGCTGCGTTGATATATCCGATGATTTCCCTGTACTATCTACTATAGTTATAGATTTTTTTAAGGTATCATCAAATTTAAGCTCTTTATTAAATTGGATATTCCAGACTTTATTTGCGCTAACTACTTGATTATTAGTTGGTTCAAACGCATATGAATTATGAGTAGATATTAATAAAAAACAAAACAATAGAATAAAGGTAGTTGTTAATAGTTTTTTCATTTTTTGTAATCCCCCTGTTTAAACTTTCTTTTATATTCTTTTGTATTTTAACACAATTTGCCTTATTATATAACAAGATTGGAAAATATTAAAATATAAATTACTTACTTATTATATATATTATCTAATATATATATTATCTAAAAATAATTTAATATACCTTATATTTAAAAGTTGATAATTAATGAACTGAAATAAACAATTTAGTAAAATGTTTTCATGTAGATATATAAAAATAAATTTTAGCTAAGATTACTACGTATAATATATAAATCTAGAGAGAAAATAATAAAGCAAAAGATTTTAAAATAATTTTAATTAAAGGGGGTTTTAAAGATGCCTGATCATCAACATGTTGGTGGTAGCAAAAATAGTAATATTGATATTAAACGTGATAATGTTCATAAACCTAAGAAAAGTAACGGAGATAAGAAAAACCGACCTTTGTATAAAAATTTTAATGGGGAAGTTCTTGATTAGATCATAAAATATTGCATTAAATTCAATTCAATGTGTAAATAAAATAGTTTAAAATAACTTTATTTAAGGGAGTGACGATGATATGCAAAAGGGCAAGGAAAGTGAAACCAATAGTAAAAGGGTTAATATTGGCACTAAAAGAACGGAGCCTAGTGATAGACAGAAAAAGGGAGAGAAGGAAAGAAAAAATTAAATTTAAATCTAAGGTATATATCTGTGGATGTAAAAGGAGAGTGATTTAATGGTTAACGAAGGTGAACATTTTATAAATGAAGGTTATAAAATAATGAAATTTGAGAGAGATATTGATAAAATTACTGGGCAAGAAATAGGTACAATTGAGGTAAAGGCATTGGATGGTCATAGGCAGTATATAACATTTGATGATAACGGTGCGGATGAAATAGAGAAAAGTTTATTCGAATATTTAAAAAACAAATAAATCATAAAAATAAGGCATGCTCATAATTTGTATGCCTTATTTTTATTTATTGTCATTTATGAAATTTTATAAATAAAAGATGTAATTTTTGCAGGTATATTGTAGAATAGAATTTGTTTCTTAAAATTCAAACATAAATTATCGAAAGCAAATTTATGTTTGAGTTTCCATAATACACGAGAGTGAAAACAGATTATTTTATTTTAAAATTAAGATTAGGAGGTAATTCAAATGAAAAAAGTTGTGGTTATTTTTAATGGTGGCACAATTTCTATGACCTTGGATCCAAGAATAAAAGCAGCAGTCCCAACTCTAAGTGGAGAAGAAATAATGTCTATGGTTACAGGAATCGAAAAATATGCGGAAATAGAATCATATACTTTTTCAAATCTGCCTGGCCCTCACATGACGCCAGAACTAATGATGGATTTGTCTAAATACATACAAAAATTCTTAACTCGAGAGGATATATGTGGGGTTGTGGTGACTCATGGTACAGATTCACTTGAGGAAACAGCATATTTGTTACATCTAACTATCAATAATCCAAAGCCTGTAATTGTTACAGGTTCAATGAGAAATGGTTCGGAACTTGGGTATGATGGTCCTGCAAATTTATCTGCTGCTATTTGTACTGCTATTTCAAAGGAGGCGCGTAATAGGGGAGTATTAGTGTGCTTAAATGATGAACTTAATTGTGCTAGTGAAGTTACTAAAACGCATTCAATGCATCTAAACACTTTCCAGAGTCCCGAGTTTGGGCCCATAGGAATTATAGATAACAATGAAGCCATATTCTATAGAGATAGTTTGAAAAAAGAACATATAACAACAGATAAGGTAGAAACTAGAGTGGATTTAATAAAAGCTTGTGCTGGTATGAATTCAAAACTAATTGATTTTTGTGTAAAGGAAGGAGCAAGAGGAATTGTTATTGAAGCTATGGGAAGAGGAAATATTCCGCCGGAAATGGCAGAGGGTGTAAAAACTGCTATTGAAAAGGGCGTAGCGGTTGTTATGGTGTCTAGATGTTTTAAAGGAAGAGTATTAGATTCCTATGGATATCCAGGTGGTGGAAAAGAACTTAGGAATGCAGGCGTTATTTTTGGGGATAGTCTTCCGGGTCAAAAGGCTAGAATTAAACTTATGCTGGCACTTGCGAGTACAACAGATTTGAAGGAAATAAAGCACATGTTCGAAAATGGAAGGTATAAAAGCCGAATTTAACGAGAAAAATATAATATAATATTCGTCATGGTATTGACGAAAACTTCCATTTTTGATATTATGTTTGTATAAAAATAAAATACAAGATAGGGGAGAAACATGAAATCAACAGAAAATATTGAAAAAAGTTCTATATTTGAGAAGCTTTTTAAATTAAAAGAAAACAAAACAACAATTAAAACAGAAATACTTGCGGGTATAACTACATTTATAACTATGGCATATATTATAATTGTAAATCCTAATATTCTTAGATTCGCTGGAATGAATCTGCCAGGGATAAAGGGAGAAGGGGCTGGAGCTTTTACTGCGTTAAATGATCCAGTTGTAGCATCAGTTTTTGCAGCTACATGCCTTACAGCTGCAATAGGTACCTTTGTAATGGCTTTTTATGCTAACCTGCCTTTTGCACAGGCACCAGGAATGGGATTAAATGCATTCTTTACTTATAGTGTATGTTTAGGCCTAGGATATACATGGCAACAAGCGCTAGCTGCGGTTTTTATATCAGGAATTTTATTTATAATAATAACACTTACATCAATACGAGAAAAAATAGTAGATGCTTTGCCACAAAATTTAAAACTTGCTATTTCAGGTGGTATCGGGTTATTTATAGCCCTTATAGGTTTTAAAGGTGGCGGAATAATTGTAAGTAATAAAGAAACTTTAGTAGCTTTTGGTAGTCTTACATCTCCAAGTGCATTAGTGACACTAATAGGCATATCTATTACGGCAATATTTATGGCTAGAAAAATAAAAGGATCTATACTAATTGGAATTGTTATAACTGCTATAGTGGGGATTCCGTTTGGAATTACAAAACTAGCAGGTGTTAAGATATTTAGTGCACCACCATCTCTTGCACCAACATTTATGCAGTTTGATTTTGCAGGTCTTTTAGGATCAGGTGCTGGCAAGGGACTATTTTCAGCAATAATGAGTGTAGTAATGGTTGTAATAACCTTTAGTTTAGTGGATTTATTTGACACAATAGGAACACTCGTAGGAACAGCAACAAAAGCTAAGATGCTCGATGAGAATGGACGAGTAAAAAATATGAATAAGGCATTAATGTCAGATGCATTAGCAACTACTGCAGGAGCAATTATGGGAACAAGTACAGTAGTAACTTATGTTGAATCCACAGCAGGAGTTGCAGAAGGTGGAAGAACGGGTCTTACATCAGCTACAGTGGGAGTCTTATTTTTAGCTTCATTATTTTTTAGTGGACTTGTAGGAATAGTACCATCGGAGGCAACTGCCCCAGCACTTGTAATAGTTGGAGTACTTATGATGAGTTCAATTACAAAGATTGATTTTGAAGATTTTACGGAAGCGCTCCCAGCATTCTTAACAATAGCAATAATGCCATTTAGTTATAGTATAGCAAATGGAATAGCAGCAGGAATTATTTTCTACCCAATAGTAAAAGTAGCAACAGGGAGGTATAAGGAAGTAAGCCCTATAGTTTATGTTTTAGCAGGCTTATTTATAATTAGATTTATTATATTACCTTAAGACTTAAATGTCGTTAAACTGGTACTTATAAAACAGATATTTTAGGATATCTATTTTATAAGTACCAATTTTTAATTTAAGCTTCTTTTTTACTGTAAATCAAGCGGATGTAACAAAGTTAGTATTATCCGAATAATATAATAAAAACTATATAAAGGATGATACTATGAAAATAAATAATAGACTGTCTAATGTATCGGAATATCATTTCAAAAGGATTGATGATATTAAAAATAAAGCTATAACTTGTGGGAAAAAAATTATTGACCTTAGTGTAGGAGATCCAGATTTATCAGTCAATTCAAAGATTACAGATGCCCTAATAGAGGGCCTAAAATGTGAGAAATATAATAACTATCCTCCTTATGATGGAATAAATGAACTCAAAAAAGCAGTTATAAAATACTATAATGACGTTTACGATGTATGTTTAAATTTAGATGAAGTAATAATTCTTATAGGATCAAAGGAAGGTATAAACAATATAATTCCGGCTGTATGTGATATAGGAGATTGTGTAATAGTGCCTGAACCTGCATATCCAGTTTATAGTATTTGTTCAAAGCTATGGGGTTGTGTTCCGTATGCTGTACCATTAACACAAAGAAATGGATATATGCCAAGGCTTGATACTATTCCTGAAACCATTGTTAATAAATGCAAATTAATGTTTATAAATTATCCTAATAACCCGACAGGTGCAGTAGCAAGTAAAGACTTCTATAAGAATATTATAAATTTTTCTTATGATAATAATATTGTTTTATGCAATGATTCGGCATATAATGAGATAATTAAGGAAGATAAAGAACCAATTAGCCTTATGCAATATGATGTATTAAGGCAAAACGTGGAATTTGGAACTTTATCTAAAACTTATAATATGACAGGATATAGAATAGGGTATGCTGTAGGTA